>Ga0210394_10001283_pt1 | contig 41370 bp, 38 predicted proteins | sample IncBWC12MmetaG_FD_160121 | JGI IMG/M metagenome (GOLD analysis project Ga0210394, IMG submission 160121) | Forest soil microbial communities from Barre Woods Harvard Forest LTER site, Petersham, Massachusetts, United States - Inc-BW-C-12-M | ecosystem: Environmental > Terrestrial > Soil >...
AAGACCCGCAACATCCTGATCGAATCGGCATGGTGGGACCCGCTTACAGTTCGCAAGATGTCGCGGCGGCACGGGTTGCACACCGACGCCTCGCATCGCTTTGAGCGCGGCGCGGATTTTGAGTCAACGGTTCTTTCCTGCGATCGGGTCGCGGAACTGATTTTGCAGTCGGGCGGCGGAGATCTGATTGGGGACGCAATTGATGTCATTGCCCGGCGAATTGATCTCGCGCCCGTGATATTGCAGCTCTCCGAAGTGCGCCGCATTCTCGGGGAAGAGTTGGACACCAATGAAATCTTGCGCATCCTCAAGCGGCTGGGATTCGATCTGATTCCGGAGCCGGGAGCGGAATTCACGGTGCGGATTCCGAGCTGGCGTCTGGATGTGGAGCGCGAGATTGATCTGATTGAAGAGATCGCGCGCATCCACGGATACGACAGGTTTCCGAACACCCTGCCTGCGTACTCAGGTTCGGTCACCGAGACTCCTGATGCCGAAAAAGACAAGACGCTGCGAAATGCGCTGCTGGGTCTGGGTTACAACGAGGCGGTGTCCTTGACGTTCATCTCGCAGGAAGATGCGCAGAGATTTTCGACAGCAACCGCGATTGAGCTGGCGAATCCGCTGAGTGAAGAGGCTTCGGTGATGCGAACTTCCCTGGTTCCGGGCATGTTGGACATGCTGGCGTACAACTTGAATCGGGGCAGCGGCGAGGCGAGGCTGTTCGAGGCGGGAAACATCTTCGAAGCCTCGGGCACAAAGGCGCTGGAACGCAAATGCGTTTGTCTTGGCGCAACGGCGGAGAGTCTGAAGAACGACGTTCCCCAGGCCAGGAAGCTGGATGTTAGCAAGGGCGAAGCGGCGATGGCGCAGGAAATGTTCCGGAGCTTGAAGGGCGATGTCGAGACCCTGCTCGCCAACTTTCAGCACGAACGCGTGCAGTACAAGGCAGAAGCGGCGGATTATTATCATCCGGGACGTTCCGCCTGCGCTGTGCTGGATGGCACGGTGGTCGCGCAGTTTGGACAGATTCATCCAGATGTCGCGAGCGCGCGCAAGATGAAGCAGGACGTGTACATCGCTGAACAGTATCTCGACCGGCTGTACAAACGCGGCCTGCGCGAAATGCGCTACGAACCTTTGCCCCGCTATCCCGCCGTGGAGCGCGATTTTTCTTTTATCTTCAACGACGCAATTGTATTCGAAGCTGTATCCAGCGCCGTGAGGGCTCTGAACCTCGCCGAATTGCGCAGTTTTGTTCCCATGGAGATTTTCCGCGGAGGTGCGATTCCCGCGGGCAAGTATTCGCTGCTACTCCGGGCGAATTTTCAATCGCTGGAGAGGACGCTGCGTGAAGACGAAGTCGCGCAGTGGTCGGCGCAGATTGTCAAGGCGCTGGAGCGGTTGGGCGGCATGCAGCGCGTTTAGGCCGAGAGCGACGGCTGCGGACAGCTTGAGGCGATCGGTTTCGCGACTCCCATCAGCGCTTCCTCGGTGACCTGCTGTATCTGCGCGAGCAGCCAACGATTGGCTTCGTGCCGTCCGGCCAAACGCAACTTGAGATAGTTATCCGTCAGCGCTTCGGTGAAGTCGCCACCGGGAGTGCGATGCACGGAACTCAGAGTAATGGCCGGGAGCGCCTTTCCAATGAACCTCTGCATAAAGGCCAGCTTCTTTTCCGCAGCGAGCTCCCGGAGAATACGATTGCGTTCGCGGGCGACCTGCGCTGGAACCTGGTTCGGCATAGAGGCCGACGGCGTTCCGGGGCGCGAGGAATAGGTGAAGACATGCAGATAGGTGAAGGGCAGTTCTTCGACCGTACGGCGGGTTTCTTCAAAATCACCGTCGGTTTCGCCGGGGAATCCGGTCATGACATCGGCGCCAATGGCGGCGGTGGGCATTGCGCGGCGAATCTTCTCGATCTTCTCCCGATAGTGCCAGGGACGATATTTGCGGTGCATGGCGCGCAGCACGCGGTCGTTGCCCGATTGCATGGGGACGTGCGCGTGCTTGGCAAGGCGCGGAGAGCCGGCCATGAGAGCGATGAGTTCGTCGCTCCAATCCATGGGTTCGACCGAGCTGATGCGCAGTTTCTCGAGAGAAGTGTGGTCGAGAATGGCGCGGACTAGATCCTCGAGGCGCAGGGGTTGGCTCTGAGGCAGATCGCGTCCCCAGCGGCCGAGGTTGATGCCGGAGATGACGATTTCACGATATCCGCTATCCACCAAAACCTGAACTTCCCGCAGCACGCGATCCAAGGGCGATGACCGGCTTTGCCCGCGCACCGAGGGAATCACGCAGAACGAGCAGCGATTGTCGCAGCCATCCTGCACTTTCAGGTTGGGCCGCGTGCGCTCGTTGGCGGCGTCGAATACGGGAGCAGCCAGCAATTCGGTGTGGGCAAAGATGTCGGAAACGAAAATGCCGCTGTTGACCTTTGACGGTTGGCGGAGGACGGACGCTGGGACGAAATTCGCCTCGCCGCCGAGTAGCGCGGTTGGATTCTCTAGAGAAGAAAGCGTGATCTCGGCCAGGCGGTGCTTGTGCGAATTCCCGATCACGCGCGTAACCCCGGGCAGGGAAGCGAGCTCCTCGGGCGCGCGTTGCGCGTAGCATCCAGTAACCACGATCTGGCAGCCGGGATTCTCGCGGTGGATGCGGCGGATGGCGGCGCGCGCGTCCTGATCGGCGGACGCGGTGACGGTACAAGTATTCAGAACCACGATTTCCGCTCGTGAGGGCGACGCGGCAGAGTCTAACCCTTGAGTGAGGAACTGGCGCTCAATGGCGGCGCCATCGGCCTGGGTCGCGCGGCAGCCGAAATTTTCCACGTAAAAACTGGGCACGGACCTATCCTAAATGCGTGGGGCATGTTGAAGCTACTTCGTGAGGCTTCATCGAAGATAGGCGCCAGATCCCGCGCCCTGCTGGTGAAAGCGCAGGGCTTCGGGATAACTGTCCTTAAACAGCAAACAATCTTCCCAGAAGGTTCACGCCTCCGAGTCAGGCACTGAACGCGGGCCGTTTCTGCTGAAAGCAATCGCGGCAGAGCACTGGGCGCCCCTGCGTCGGGCGGAACGGAACGGTGGTCTCCTTCCCGCATTGCGAACAGTTGGTCTTGGTTTCTACCCGGTAGTTGCCGGTTCGAGGAGGCGCCGCGCTCAGGATCGAGACCCGTTTGGTTTTACAAGCCTTGCAGCGCTTGGGTGCGTTCTTGAACTGCTTGTCGTAGAAAAACAACTGCTCCCCAGCAGTGAAAACGAACCCCGTCCCGCAATCAATGCAGGTCAACAGCTTATCTTGAAATTCCATCGAGAGATGCTCCCTTCGCGCAATCCCTGCGCCGCTTCCGGGCACCATGGGATAGCGATCCCGTGGCGCACGAAAGCGCAGGATTTTGCAACATCCCCCTCTGAATGTTGGAACTACCCCTGGACTCGGCCCGGCCAGCGTCCGAGACCGGACGGTGGCTTACAGCTAGTTTCGTACAGCTCTAGTCAACGCGGCTTTGGTGTGTGGGAAGGCAATGGGCTATCCCTGGGGAGAGGGGTAGCCCACCATGACTAGTCCTGTTCTTTGCGTGCCTTTTTCCGGCTGCGTTTGCGCGCCAAAGCCTCTTTCACGCGCTTCTTCTCACCGGGTTTCAGGTAAAAGGAGTGACGCTTAACCTCCTTAATGATGTCTTCCTGTTGCACCTTGCGCTTGAAACGGCGCAGGGCATTCTCGAGGGATTCACCCTCCTGCAATCGAACCTCTGCCAAGCTGCCAACACCCCCAAACTCGTCCTACTTGGACTTGATAGTTATTGCAAGCTTCGGCGGGCAAGTCAAGGGGTAAGTGTCGTCTGGACGGAATAGGTCTTGTGCGGAATCCGCAAAATGGCGTTGTCTCCCAGAGAAATCAGCAACTTAGGTGGTCAATAAATCATCCTTAACGCGAGCTGGATCTGCCGCGGCGGATATGCTGCGTTGGGACGAAAGAGGTTGCTTGGAACTTGAAACCTGGCCGGGAAGTACTTGATTCCAATCTGGTTGCCGATTTGGATGAACTGTACGCCATTGGTCTGGAAACCGTCGCTGGTGATAGTGACCCGCTGATTATCGCGGTTGAGCAGGTTAAACGATTCGCCCACCAACTCAACTTTGAAGTGATCGCCGAGATAGAGGCGCCGGGTGAGGCGCACATCAGTGGTTGCATAGTCGGGGCCGAGCAGAGAGTTGCGCCGCATGCCGGGAATACGATCGTTGGTGTCGTTGCCGTCCTGGTTGGGGTCTCCGGAAACCATGGGATTTACCGGTCGTCCACTGCCCGCAGTTACCACACCCGAGCACTTCCAGTCGTTGAACAACTTTTCGAACCAGAAGTCGGGACGGGCGAATGGCTTTGGTTCCGTCACCCAGGAAAAGGCGAGGCGATGGCGCTGGTCGGTGACACTCGAACCTTTTTCAGCGTTTGGAGCATACGAGTTCTGGACAGTTGAGGGACGGCCGGCTACGAGGGCGTCCTGGCCATCGTCAGTGGCGTGGGAGAAGGTGTAGGCGAGCATGAAGTACACGCCGTTGGTCATGCGGCGGCGGATGGAAAGCGTCATGCCGTTGTACCAACTGGAGGCAGCGCTCTGGAAGACATCTATCGGGCCTACTTGCGGGATGGGCCGCGCCAGGGGATTGATGCAAGGTGGAAACGGACAAGTTAAGGTTTGCGTGTATTGAAGCGTGGCGAAGGAAGGAACGTTGTAGTAGGTTCCGAGAAAGTTTGTGCCGGTGGCGTTGTACACGGGATATTCAACGTTGACGGGTGGGGGCAGATTGGCATCCACGGCACGGACCAGATCCTCGCCGTGCACGTAGGTGTAAGAAACGCCAACCGCCAGACGATGGGCCACTTCGCGCTCCATGCTGAGGCTGGCTTGCTGCGCCCGGGGAGTTTGAAAGTTATGGGCAAAAGATGAGATTTGCGACTGCGTGAATTGCGCCAGGCTGGCCGGCGGAGCGCAAGTAGCGGCATACAGCGGGCAATTCACCAGCGGGTTCGGATATTGCGGGAAAACCTGCTGGGCGTAGTAGTTGGTGTCGTTCAGGAACAGCGTGGTCGAAGCCAGGCCATTTTCGCTTTGTACCGTAGAGTTGTAGATTTGCGGGATGCGCGTGTAGAACAGCCCGTATCCTGCGCGGATGACCAGCGGACGCTCGTTGCCGATGGAATATGCCAGGCCGGCGCGCGGCGCGAAATTGTCAGGATTGAAAGGCACTTTACCGGAGTCCGGCCAGAGCGGGTTGGTGACCAGGCCTTTTTTGGTGTAGGTCTGCAAGTCGTAGCGCACGCCCAGGCTGAGCGCGAAATGGGCGGTAACGCGAATCGTGTCCTGAATGAATGCGGAGTAATTGTCGCTGTCTGGATTGGTAATCGCGGGGGCGAAGTTCTGAATGTAATAATGCGGAACATCGTGAGCATATGCCCGCAGGGGAGTGAGCTCGAGGCCGCCTTCCATGGGCGCGAAGCTGAAAGGGTTCACCTTGATGGGATCGAAAATGTACTCCCCTCCGGCGAAAGACGGGAAGAAATCGTAAACCCAACTAAGCAACGTGTCTCCGCCGAACTTCCAGGAATGTCTTTTGCTTTCCACGCTGAAAGTTTCGGCGAGGTGCAGTTTGTGCTGGCGGGTCTGACGGGGCAGGATGGAGGAACGGCCAAAGCCATCAATAATTCCGGGGATCTTGGTGATGGGGTCGGACGAATTGCTGGTGGAATGTTCCAGGTCTTCGGAGAACTGTACCCGGAAATGGCTGACCACGCGGTAGGAAAGATTGCTGCTCAGCGACGCCGAACCGGTTTCGGTGATTACATCTTCCGATCCGTTTTCCGCCATGCCGAAAGTTGTAAGCGGGCTTCCCGGGTCCAGGAATACGTTATTGTAGCCGGAGTAGCGGGACGTATTGAGGCGCAGAGTGAGCATATTGTGCTGCGAGAGCGTGAAATCGAGCTTGAAGAATCCGGCATTCCCCAGCATCGCCGAGGGAAATACGCCAGCTTGCTCTGACAGTTGCGCTGCGGTGGCAAAGACCAACGCCTGGTCGCTGGCTTCGTAATCGCCGGGAGTGTACGGTCCGGTGCCCGGTTGCGGAACAACTACCGAGCCTCCGTTATCGAACTGCACCACCGTGGGCACGTGAAAGATGTGTTGGTCCCATCCGGCAAAGAAAAATATCTTGTTGCGCTTGATGGGCCCGCCAAAAGTGAATCCGAATTGCTGTTGTTGACTGTGGGGCTTAAAGCCCACGAATGCCTGGGTAGCCGATAATCCGCTATCGCGCAGGAAATAGAAATCGGTGCCGTGAAAATGATTGGAGCCGGACTTGGTGACTACGTTGACCACCGCGCCGCCTGCCCGTCCCAACTCCACGCCGTAGGTATTCGAAGAAACCCGGAATTCCTGCACGACTTCGTTGGAGAACTGGTAGGGAGCGCGATAGCGTCCCGTAGCCTGGGCATAAAAGCCGTTGTTGTTGTCGCCACCATCCACCAGGTAGCTGGATTGAAATCCGCGAATGCCGCCAAAGGCGAGATCGCCGTTGGAGCCGGAGGTGAGCCCGCGAGGATCCTGGGTTACACCGGGAGTAAGCAGGGCAAGATCGGTGAAGCGGCGGCCGTTCAGCGGCAGCTCGCTGATGGCGCGTTGATCAATCACCGAGCCGACCGTGCTGGGCTGGGTTTCCACCAATTGCGCGTCGCCGGAAACGGTTACGGTTTCTTTTGCGCCAGCGACAGCCAGCTTGAACTCGATTTCGGTGGCGCCGCCGACGTCAACGTGCAGCTTGGGGGTGAGTTGCGGGGACATTCCCGGGGCGGATGCGCGGCCGGAGTAGTCGCCCGGAGGCAGCAGTTCGAAGGAGAATTGCCCGTCAGAATCGGTGGTGCCGGAGTAGCGGAAACCGGTAGCGGTGTTGGCGATCACCACGCTGGCGCTCGAGATGCGACTGCCGGAAGCGTCGAGGACGGTTCCCCGGATGGCGCCGGTGGAGGCATCCTGAGCTGAGGCGAGGGCCGACGAGAGGGCGAACAGCGTTAACAGAGCTCGCGCACAGAGTCTGAAGCGCTGCGGTAGACAACAGCTTAGGTAAAAAGATGGCAACGAAAAACGCGGCATCGGACATTCACCTGCACAAGAAATGACATGAAGGTGAGTCCAGACTCGACGAGAGATGGCAATCGTATATCACAACGAGGAAGCGGTGTCTGTGCCGGGCGAGTTTTATTTAGGTCTTCTGTGCCGATGTGGGAATGCCCGGCGCTTGGGAGAATCATGTTAAGGTGTGTCCCGCCCTTGTCTCTCCGAAGGACAAGGCAGCCCAACAAATCTTCCAGGAAGTGAGCAATCTTGGACAGTCAGGCCGTTTCTGGGCAAGGTACTGTAGCACCTGCTTTAACGCGGCGGTCCGCTGAGAAGGCGGAGAGCCCCTAGGGTGGTCATGGGTTAGCGTCGGGTGACTGACATTCGGACCCTCACGACCGCCCTTATTTCAACCTGCAACGATTCTCTGAAAGCATTTGGTATGACAGCATGACCCTTATTTGGGGTACTCAAGCCATTGACGTGTTAAAAGGAGCCGAATATGAATAATGAAACTGGAAGAGATCCACAGCAGCAAAAACAGCAGCAAGGCAAGCATCTTCCAACCGAGTCGGGCAACACATCGGATACGAAGACTAACCCTTTACCGGGCAATCCGAGCCACAACAACCCACAGGACATTTCCAAGAAGAATCCCTCGCAGGACAGCGGCGACTCTCAACACAAAGGCCAACAGAAACCAGAAGATGAGAAGCGGCGTGCTTCCTGAGCAATTCTCTGGGGAAGAGCAGTATTGAGGATGAAACGCCCCGGCTGAAGCGCCGGGGCGTTTTTGCGTTTGATCGGGTAACCGTGGTTCGATACGCTTTGCGCCAACCCTGTTCACTTTTGGCCAGTTTTACGCCGCGACCGTCGCCTATCATGTACGCGTACCAGCCTCTGGCCGACCAATCTTGGAGGCAGATATGGAAACATTCGACCAGTTAATGCAAAAGCTATTGGAAATCCAAAGTGGCGGAGAACAAAGAAACCCAGAGCTGATCGCGGATGCCGAGCGATTGATCGATGATTGGCAGAAGAGAAAACCACAAGGCCGATACAAACGGTAGGGGCGGAGGCAAGATAGGCCGGAGCGCTTGCGGTTCAAGGCCTAGCTTGTTCCGCGCAGAGTCTGTTTTGTCAGCTTCTCCGGCAGCTTCACGTTGATCACTTCCGTTTTCAGCACTCTGAACAACATGAAGCCAGTGCTGCTTTGACTTTCCACCGGCAGCCGGAGATGAGTCGAACGAAAGGGTCAGTCAAATGGTACCCGAGCTCAAAACCGCTTCAAACGTCGTGCTCTTACCGCCTGTTGCTCCCCACCCGCGAAGGGCTTCCGCGATGATGTTGGCTATGGCTCTAAGATACCGGACCGGGGTGGTTCTCTGCGCAGATTGTCTGGTTGCTGATGGGGACGCCAGGTATGGGCAGGCCTTCGGACGAGCAAACAAAATGGAGTGGTTCCTTACCGGCCCCAAGTCATCGGCTGCCATCTGTGGCTCGGCAAGCGATCTGGACGTAGTGCGCCCCGTCGTCCAAGCGATTGAGAGCAAGTTCTGGCGAGCTACGCCGAATGAAAATCCTTCCATAAGGGACGTGTTGGAATTGGAACTGGATACGGCTTACTTTGAATCAGTGATGCCGCAAATGGAGTTGTTGGTTGTCCAAACCACCGTAGGTATTTCTTCGCCCCTCATCTACAAATGTTCTGGACCTCATATCGCTATGGCTGCGCCTTTTGAGTGTATTGGAATCGCGGACAACCCGCTCGTTTGCCATCTGGCCGACAGTGTCATTGATGAAGGTGCGAGCAGGGAATATGCCGTAGTGCTGGGAATTTATCTTGCGCAATTAGGAAAGAGACATGTTCCGCGCTTTGTGGGAGGGCAGACTGAGGTTCTGGTGGCTAGTGATGGTTGTTGTAAAGAGATTGCGCGGGAAAAAGTGCAGGAATTGGAAAGCAGGCTTGAGTCTGCGGTAGGTCCTTTGAAAGCGGCGTTGGAAGAAATCAGTGGGGCTGTTTAAGCAGCATTCTTCGGTCATGGACAAGTTCTGGTGATTACACGGTGGCGCAGGATGGCACCAACCAGATTTTAAGAATCACCGCCAGCACGGTTGACCTGAAGCCAGATCTCGGCCGCCACGTCGAAGTAATCGGGCATGAAGCGTCTGTGGCTGGGGGTTCTGACCACAGCGTTGTGGTCATCGCGCTGAAGGTAATCTCCGAGCACCGCGCCACCGCGGCTGCCCGCGCAAGTGCCGGGAGTATCGGTACTGCCGCGGCGGCCGGTAGCACGCCCACTGCGTGCACCGGCGCTTCTGCTGTGGCCGGGGCCACACCTGCTGCGACCCCGGGTACTACGCCATCAGGTAGTCGGTCACCGACACCCGCAGCAGCCACCGGATAAGCCGGTTGCAGCACGCCCTCGTCGAATCAGTTTCCTCCTTGCGACTCGGGCTGCATCTGAGGCCGTGCTACCGGTTCCTGCTGCGCTCCCTGCGGCATGACCGGCTGCACATCTTGACGCGGGGCCACGAACGGGATGTGGGGCATGCTTGTGACCTGGCCGCGTTCGGCGTCGGCCATGACGATTCCGGCGTGATCGAGGAGCAGGCCGGTGGCGCGATCCATCTCTACCGCTGATTTTTCGTAAGCCGCCTGGGCGGATATCAGGTTCGATTCAACCTGTGTCAACCCCGCCCGGTCCTGCAACAAGGCCGTGGGAGTGCCCACGCCTGCGGCCAGCTTTTTCTGATCGGAATCCAGCGTCTCGCGAGCAAAATTTACCGCTGCCTGGGCTGCGTCCACGCTGGCGCGGTTCTGTTGGACGTCGAACTGGGCGTTGCGCACTTCTATGCGCACCTGGTTTTGCAGTTGCTGCAGACGCACCTGCGCCTGGCGATACTCCAACTGAGCGCGGACCTGGTTGGCCTCGGCGACACGATTGCGGATGGGAATGTTCAGGGTTAGTCCGATGCCCTTGTCGGGCGCCACCGAGGTGACGAGTTGATTCAGGGTGCTGCCGTAGCCGACCGGTCCGCCGTTGCGAAAGGGCGGCGCCGCGTTTGCGGGGTTGAAGGATACGAGCGGATTCACGTCTCCGCCGATACCGGATCCGCCGTAATAAGCAAAAAGGTTAAGCGTGGGCAGCATGGCGTTGCGGACGGCCTTGTTATTGAGTTCGCGGCTGTTGAGGTCAATGCGCGACTCAGACAGTTCGGCGCGATGGGCGAGCGCATCCTGGATCAGGTCCTGCGTAGGTACGACCGGCTCCTGCTCGGGCAGTTTCATCACCGAAGTTGGGATGACCTCTGCGCCCGCCAGGACGGGATCCTCGAGATCGCGGCTGAGAGCGTTCTTCATGAGCAACTCTTGCAACTCGAGATTGGTTCGAGCCAGGGTTAGAGCCTGTTGATCGGTGGAAACCGTACTTTGGGCGCTCACCACCTGAATTGGGGGTAGCGTGCCGAACTGCACCTGCCGCTTGTTGTCGGCCAGTGTTCCTTGGGCGAAGGCCAGAGCTTCTTCCTGTACCTTGACGTTCTCGAAGGCAAAGACCATATCCCAATAAAGGTTTTCGATCTGATCCACGGTGGTGATGATCTGCAGGCGGAAAGCCACGTCGGAGATTTCACGGTTGTTCTTGGCGATTTTGATGAACCGGGTATTGGGCAGGAAGCCGAACCCTTGCAGCAATTCCTGAGTGAGCTGCAATTTAAAACCTGAGCTCAGGGCCGGAGTATAGGTGCTGGTGGGATTGTTGGTGGTGGTGTGAACGTTGTTGAATCCCAGCGACATGTTGGTGCCCCACTGGAAACCCTGGGCATAGGCGAAATCGGCGGTGCCGGTGTTGGCGTTGGCCACGGGGACGGGACTGAAGATGCTGGTGGATTCGACGAAGTTGCGGTCCATCTGAAGCGTTCCGGTGAGAATGGGATCGAAACTTGTTATCGTCGCCCCAATGCCCAGAGTGGAACTCACCAAGCCGTTGGTGCCGGTGCCGACGCCGCCCGCGGCGACACTGGTGCCGCCGGTGCCGGAGCCGACCTGTCCGCTGAGTCCGCCGGTGCCGCCGCCGGGCGTGTTCTGCACGATGCCGGTATTTACGCCGAGAACGTTGGCTCCGGCCTTCGCGCGAAGAATGTCGGTGTCGGCAATGTTCAAGTTGTAGCGCGCCAGTACCACGTCGAGGTTGTTCTCCAAAGCGAGCGCCACGGCGTCGTCGATCGAGAGCATGATTTTGCCATCGTGCATCAATGTGTCGATGCGCGGAGTATTCGTCAGAATTGGCGACGGGACGGTGGCCGGCATGTAGGGCGCAATGATGTTGGGAAACGGAGAGTGGGGCGGCTTGGAGTAGTCCTGCTGCGCGTAGCTGCGGGTCGGTGCCGCCGGCTCGGAATTAGGTTGCGGCGCCGGTGGAAGTGCCGACGAAGCTGGCTGCGGCTGGGCCTGCTGCGGCGAGCTTTGGGCCGCGAGCGGTTGGGACAGCATCCCGGCCAGCACAAGGACAGCCAAAAACCTGGCGGCAGAATTCAAACAAGGTGAAAGCATTATCATCATTGGTCTCCTTCGATACATATGGACAGGAAATATGGCAAAAGGTTCATGCGCCGATGGAATGCGACATCTGGTCGAGATTGGATGCAATTCATGCGAGATGCGCGTCAATTTGAATGATAGTGGGAGAGCGAGAAGGTTGGGGCGGGGACGATTGTAAAGAATTGTAGGGTATGGTTCGCGGCAGCACCGCCCTCCGGAGGATCAATCGCCCGGCTGGCGGCTCGGGCAACAACAAAGTCCTCAGGGCAGCGAAGCCATGAGGACTCGGTGGCACTGAGGTGGGTTACTGCTATTGCTGCTTCGGCATAACCGACTCAGGGTGCTCGCGGGGTGCGGTGTACGGGATGTTCGGCGAGTGAGTGACCTCGCCGCGCTCCGCGTCGGCCATCACGATGCCCGCGTTATCGAGAAGCAGGCCGGTGGCGCGGTCCAGTTCCACCCGTGATTTTTCGTAGGCGGCCATGGCCGAAACCAGGGTAGATTCCGAGGTAGCCAGGGCGGACTCATTCTGCAAGACCAGGGTGGAAGTGGAGGCGCCGAGATTTAGTTTTTTCTGCTCCGCATCCAAGGACTGGCGCGCATATGCGACGGCCGCTTGAGCAGCCGCCACGCTGGCCCGGTTCTGCTGCAAGGTAAACTGCGCGTTGCGCACCTCAATGGTGACCTGGTTTTCGACCTGCTGCAGCCGCATTTGCGCCTGGCGATACTCCAGTTCCGAGCGTACCTGATTAGCTTGGCCGTTACGGTTGCGAATGGGGATGTTCACAGTGAGGCCGAGACCTTTATCCGGAGCGCTGGAATTTACGAGCTGGTTGAGGGCGGTGTTGTAACTCACCGTCGGAGAAACCGGCGTGAGGCTGGGCGGACCGGAACAGAATCCAGCAGTTTGAAGGCTAACTGCTACATTGGAGCAGAGGTTGGCTGGGTTTTGTGAGCCAGCGAGACCGGATCCACCGTAGTAGGCAAACAGGTCAACCGAGGGCAGCATGGAATTGCGCACCGCCTTGAGGTTGAGTTCGCGACTGGAAAGATCAATCCGCGATTCAGCCAATTCAGCGCGGTGGCCCATCGCATCGTTGACCAGATCCTGGGTGGGAACAACGGGTTCCTCCTTCGGCAGTTGCATGGTGGAGGTGGGGATGACGTCGGCGTCGGCCAACGAAGCATTCTTCAAGCTTCGGCTTAGGGCATTCTTCATGAGCAGCTGCTGCAATTGCAGATTGGTCTGAGCCACCGTCAAAGCCTGCTGATCGGTGGCCACGGTGCTCTGGGCGCGGACCACCTCGATGGGAGCGAGGCTGCCGATCTGCACCTGCTTCTGGGTGTCGCCAAGAGTCTTTTGCGCAAACGCCAGAGACTCCGTCTGCACTCGCACGTTCTCATAGGCGAATACCAGGTCCCAGTACATGTTTTCGATCTGGTCCACAGTAGTGATGACTTGCAGACGGAAGGCGACATCTGAAAGCTCGCGGTTGTTCTTGGCGAGGCGAATAAACCGGGTGTTGGGCAGAATGCCGAAGCCTTGCATCAAGTGCTGCGTCAGCCGGAACTGAAAGCCGCTGTTGATCACCGGGCTCAAACTGGTGAAGGGACTGTTGGTGGTGATGCGGGTGTTGTTGAATCCCACTGAAACATTGGTGCCGGTCTGCAGGCCTTGCAGGTAGGAGAAATTGTAAGTGCCGGTATTCTGCGCCAGCACGGGGACGCCGCTAAACACGCTGCTGGTGAGGGCGTCGGAGTGGTCTTCCTGCAGGGTTGCTGTAACGACCGGATCGAAGCTGGTAATGGTGGAGCCGATGCCGATGGTGGAGCTTACGATTCCCAGCGTGCCGGTTCCTGCGCCAGCCGATCCGGCGCTGGTGCCGCCCGCCCCGGAACCGACGGTTGTTCCGAGACCGCCAACCCCGCCGCCCGGAGTGTTCTGCACCACGCCAATCGGAGTGCCCAGGATGGAGTTCCCTGACTTGGCCCGCAGAATGTCGGTATCCGCGATGTTCAGGGTGTAGCGCGCTATGGCGATATCGAGATTGTTCTCGAGGGCCAGGGCGATCGCATCATCAATCGAGAGCATAAGCCTGCCGTTCTGCAACAACTGGTCAATGCGCGAAGTATTGCTCAGATAGGGAGCAGGCACATGCTGCGGCTCGTACGGAGTCAGCGGGTTGGGGAAATGCGAACGCGGCCTGGAATAATTCTTATATTCGAACTGCGGCTGTGGTGTCTGCACGGACTGCGTCGGGACGGAATCCTGCGCCCATCCGAAGGCGGACAGCATAACGACTAGAGCGGCCACGGTGACGCGCCGCACAGCAGAATCTAAACGAGGCAAGGACATTCGATTGTCTCCATGCACTAGAGCTATTGATATCGATGATGACAAAACTTCCCCGAACCATAGATTGTTACGCAAAAACCAGGTCCCGGGTTTCAAAATTCCTGCTGCCCGGCCCACAACGTTGTGATTCGCAAAAGCAAAAGGAATGCAATAGTATAGCCGACGCAAGGGTCTGGATTCCGGTAACCGGACGCGCCATGCGTTATCTCAAGCTCGTTCTCGCCTATGATGGCACAGACTTTTCCGGCTGGCAGGTGCAGCCGAATGCGGCCACCATCCAGGGCGCATTGGCCTCGGCTATTGGACGTATTAGCGGGGAAAAGGTCTTGCCGCAGGGGTCGGGGCGCACCGATGCTGGGGTACATGCCCTGGCCCAGGTAGCTACATTTGCCACCGATTCGCCGATGCCGGTGGGGAATTGGGTCAAAGCGCTGAACGATCTTTTGCCGGCTTCCATACGCGTTTTGGAGGCGTCGCAGGTGGAGGCTGAGTTCCATGCGCGCAAGTCAGCAAGAGGCAAAACGTACCGGTACCGGATCTATCGGGAGCCGATCTGCCCGCCGTTGCTCGCGCGCTATGTCTGGCACTATCCCTACCCGCTTGATGAACACGCTATGACGAGCGCGGCGGGACTGGTTGTGGGCGAACATGACTTTACCTCGTTCGCGGCCGTGGATTCGGAACGGGGCACCGAGGATGAACCGGTCTCGAACGTGCGGAGTATTTTTGAATCGCGGTGGGAACGGAAGGAAGTCGAGTTTGTATACACCGTGCGCGGCAGCGGGTTCCTGCACCACATGGTGCGGAATCTGGTAGGGACGTTCATCCTCGTCGGCAAGGGGACCTTGCAGGCATCGGATATTACGGGGATTCTGCAGGCGCGCAACCGTTCCGCTGCGGGCGCGACCGCTCCGGCGAGTGGACTGTATTTAGTGGAAGTGGAGTATTAGCTGTGCGGCGCGAGCGCCCACGTCCGCGTAAAACTTTTTCATAGCGAATGGTCACAACCGTTCACATCACGACGCGCAAAGTAGCCTCGGTGAATCCGGCGACCGGCGAAGCGCTGCGCGAATTTGAATGCGCCACGGAAGGCGAAGTCCAGGCTGCGGTAGCTCGCGCGCATGCTGCTCAACGCGTGTGGGGCGAAGTGCCGGTGCGCAAACGCGCGGCGATCTTGAAAGGATTTCAGAATCTATTACAGCAGAACAAATCCGAGGTTGCGCGGCTGATTACCTCTGAAGCAGGGAAGCCTTACGTCGAGGCACTACTCACGGAAGTGATGGTCGTGCTCGATGCGGCTCGCTTCTGCGTGGAAAATGCTTACGGCTTGCTGCGCGAGCAGCGGGTGCCGCACGGCAATCTGGCCATGAAAACCAAGTCCGGCCGCATTGTGCGGGAGCCTTACGGCGTGATCGGAATTATCTCGCCGTGGAATTATCCGTTCTCGATTCCAGCGACTGAGAGTCTGGCCGCGCTGGTGGCGGGGAATGCGGTCGTGCTCAAGCCCTCGGAGCTGACGTCGCTTTGTGGGCTGAAACTTGCGGAGCTGTTGCATGAAGCTGGAGTTCCCAGGGATGTTTTTCAGGTCATCACTGGTGATGGCGCCACCGGCTCGGCGCTGATGAATTCTGCGGTTGATAAGCTGATCTTTACCGGGAGCGTTCCCACCGGAAAACGCATCGCGCAAGGCGCCGCAGCACGGTTGCTCCCGGTGGTGCTTGAGCTTGGCGGAAAAGATGCCATGATCGTGCTCGATGACGCCGATCTGGACGTCGCGTCCAGCGGCGCGGTGTGGGGAGCATTCGTCAATGCGGGGCAGGCATGCCTTTCGGTGGAGCGCTGCTACGTGCAACGCGGTTTGTACGAGCGCTTTCTGGACGCTTGTGTTAGCAAGACAAAGAAACTGCGCGTCGGCGACGGCATTAATCCGGAAACCGAGGTTGGGCCGATGATCCATGAACGCCAATTGCGCAACGTGGAATCGCAGGTGGAAGACGCGCGGTCGCGAGGAGCGCGGATTTTATGTGGCGGCAAGCGGCTGAACGAGCTGAGGCCGAATTTCTATGCGCCTACTGTGCTGGCTGGGGTTACCCATGAAATGCACATCATGCGCGAAGAGACCTTTGGCCCGGTGCTTCCGGTGATGGCATTCGATTCCGACGAAGAAGCGATTCGCCTCGCCAATGATTCGGAGTACGGCCTGGCTGCCAGCATTTGGACACGGGATCGCGCTCGGGCAGAGAAGATTGCCGCCCGCATTCACGCTGGGACGGTGATGATCAACGACGCGGTTTCTTGTTTTGGCATCAGCGAAGCGCCACACGGAGGGGTGAAAGCGAGCGGCATCGGCCGCACCCACGGACGCTTCGGGCTGGAAGAGATGGTCCGCCTCAAGTACGTGGATTCTGAGCGGCTGCCGGGGGTCAAGAGAGTGTGGTGGTATGGGTACGGCGAAGCCTTCGTGCGCCAGATGGAAGGGTTCGTGGATTTGATGTTTGCGCGCAGGTTGAGCCGGAGGTTGAGGGGTGCATGGCGATCATCGGGAGCGTTCACGCGAAAGGGGAGAATCTAACAATGGCAACTACCGATCCGAAACGTGAGTTACTTCGTCATACTGTGGCAACGCTCGCCTATCGCGGGGAGAAAACTGTTCGCGATGCACCGGCAGAGTTCGCCGCGTTCGCCGGAGCCGGGCGCACTCCGGCGCAGATTCTCGCCCACGTTGGCGATCTGTTGGATTGGGCTTTATCCATAGCAAGAGGAAAGCAGCAATGGCACGACTCGAAGCCTCTGCCATGGGAGCAGGAAGCGGCGCGTTTCTTCGGCGGGCTGAAGCGCTTCGATGATTACCTGGCTTCCGCCGAGCCAATGCAGGCGTCGGCGGAAAAGCTCTTTCAGGGACCAGTGGCGGATGCGCTGACCCACGTTGGGCAGCTGGCTATGGTGCGACGGCTAGCTGGCGCCCCCATCGTTGGAGAGAATTACTTCGTCGCTGAGATCGTTGCCGGCCGGGTGGGAGCGGAGCAAGCGCCGCCGAAACAGACGTTTTGAGCCGCGGAATTCAGAGAACTCCAGATTCCTCGTCGCTTCGCTCTTCGGAATGACAAGGCTCGAGAGTTTCCGGGAAACTGCTAAAACGCCGAGCCCGCGCCGAGCAGGCTATACAGCAAAACCGCCAGCACGATCACGGTAAAGATCACATACATGCGGTCGTGTTCTTCGGCAAATCCCCATATCGAGAAGGCGACGCGCGCTACGGGCGTCGCAATCAGCAGCAGTAAGCCCAACTGAATGAACCCCTGTCCGTGGAGTCCGTAGGCGCTGTGGAGAATTCCGCGGATGCTGGTGAAGTCGGGGAGTTCGCCGTGAAACGTCCTGTAATCAGCATGTTGTGAGTAATGCCGTGTGAGGTAGATGCTGCCGCCGAATGAAACCACGACGGCGGAAAGAATCACGCCGGCGCGCAGGAGGTTGCCGATGATTTCCTCCATGCGGCGGTCGCTCCAGGTTTTTATTGCCGTCATCTCAGATTCTCCCTGCCAGGCCTTTGTAAAGCATCTGCGCGCCCAACACCGCGATCACAATGCTGAACACCAGGCGCAAAGACTTGGTCTCCGCTCTTACCAAAATACGGGTACCGACAAGCGATCCAGCCAGCACGCCCAACATCACCGGCATGGCGAGACCGGGATCAATGTAGCCGCGGTTCAGGTAAACGCCTGCGCTGGCGGCAGCGGTCACGCCGATCATGAAGTTACTGGTGGTGGTTGAGGCCTTGAAGGGAATTTTCATGGCCTGGTCCATAGCCAGGACCTTGACCGCTCCCGACCCAATGCCCAGCAAGCCAGAGAGGGCACCAGCGCCGAACATGAATCCAAATCCAGCGGGCACATTTTGCACGTTGTAATGCCGCATCTTGCCATCTTCGGGAAATCTTCCATTCAGCTTCAACTTCGTGGCGAGGCGGTCGGCCGGAAGGTCACGCTGGTCCTTGGGACGCGGCTTGCGGGACAAGTAAGCCGAGTAGAGCAACACAACGCCAAACACGGTGGCAATGGCCGCTGTCGATACCGTGGCAGCTAAAAAAGCGCCCACAAGCGCTCCCACCGTGGTCGCGATTTCGAGAAACATGCCAATGCGGATGTTGGAGAATCCTTCTTTGACGTAGGCCGCCGCCGCTCCGGAAGAGGTGGCGATGACGGACACCAGCGATGCTCCGATGGCGTAGCGAATGTCAACTTTAAACAAAAGAGTGAGCAGAGGGACCAGAACGACTCCACCGCCGAGTCCGGTCAGCGACCCCAGCAAGCCGGCACCGAACGATACCACCCAGACCAGCGCGGTGAATTGCAGAATGTTCATTGCGCCTCCGCAGAAAGAGTTTGCCACATTCGCCGGGGGGACGCCTAACGATTAGGGTGGCGCCTCTGGGGGCACGAATTTGGAAGGCTCTGTGTCCCGCCAACCGGGCGGCGACTGGGAGATCTGTCGTGACTGTCGAAGCGATGGTCAGCCTGATCGCGATCATCCCGTCTTAGCTGTTAAGCAAGCCACGCAAATCAAGGTTGAGCTGGCTGCCAGGAGGAATATGCCCCAATCCACTTTCCCAATCCTGAAGCCTGAAACGATAATCCACAAACTGCAGGCAAGAAATGTCAGGATCGAGATCGTGTTTTGAAACGCGTACGGATCTGGGGAGAGTCCGAACCCCAGCAGAAACCCGGCGAGTACGGTGATCGCAAATACTAACCCGCAAGTGAAAAGCCCTGCGGCCACACCGGCTCCGGCGGCGATGGATTCCTCGCTACGCGCCGAGAGGAGCAGCCAGGAGAGAACATAGAGCACGAGTGGGAGTGCAACCCACAGGACTGAAATCCATGGTGGACTCGGAACACCGCTGCCTGGATGATTTTCAAGCCACTGTTTGTCCGGGATAATTGTGAATCGGTAGAACGCGCCCGCGGCGAGCAATGCTGGAGCCATTGCGATGCGGACTCCGTGCAGGGGAACCGGACGATTCCCCTCGCTTTCAACTGAAGCCGAATTAGGGTGCGTCACCATTCTCTGCGCGAACCACCCGACTTGAGATGACCTGAGAACTAAGGCTCATGGTAGCGAAGATGACGAGCAGCGAAGCTTCCTTCCGGTCACAGTGCAGTGACTTCCGTAACTCTCGGGTCTTGGATCCGCGTGCACGGGCGCAACTCTAGCATCGTCGACTAGCCGAAAGGAGTTCTGCTTGAAGTCCGCGCCTTACGGGAGAGGCCAAGGGTTCGTCTCAGCGCAGATGGGTAGGGCGCTTCGACCTCGACAACTGCTCTCAGCATCTCAAAAATCCGGGCAGCATTGTTTCTTATCCGTGTTTCTTTATTCGTCCTATGCGCTGGCCTTGTCAATCAGCGGCAAGATGTCATCATCGCCATTCTTGGGTACGTCGAGGTCCAGTTGTTCCTGGCCGCTGAGGGCACTCACGCGGCCGCGATAGGTTTTCAGGTGGGTTTGGGCTTTGTCGAATGCTTCCTGGGCTTTGCTCAGGCTCTTGCCCAGGTTGTCGAACTGGCCCTGGAAATAATCGAATGATTTCTGCGCCTTCGCCAGCTCCAGCCGGCTCTTTTCGAAGCGGCTGGCGACTTCATACCATTTGTGGACCAGGGCGATGGTCTGCAACGTCATCAGCAGAGTATTGGGCGAAACGGGGAAGACGTGCTGCTGATTGAGCCAGTCGGCGAGTTCGCGGTTGCGCACCGTTTCCATGTAAAGGGTTTCGCTGGGCAAGTACATTAGCGCAATGTCGGTGGTGCCATATTCCGGCTGGATATAAGCCTTGATGCGCTTGGCTTCGGCTTTCATCACGCGCACGAATTCATGGCGCGCTTCTTCGATTTCAGCTTGCACGTTGCTTTCAAACAGAGCCAGTACCTGCTCGCGCGGGAACTTGGCGTCGATCGGCAAGCGGCGATCGGGGAACTGGATCATGGCGTCCACACGTCCGCCACCTTGAGGCAGAGTGGCCTGGATCTCAAACATGTTGGCGGGGAGAAAATCCGCAAGCAGGCGTTCCAGGCTGGCTTCGCCAAATTGCCCACGAAGGTGCGGGAGCTTCAGGAGATTGTTCAGGTCGTTGATGGAATGGCCGAGTGCACCGACTTCGCGCAACTGTTCTTCGGCGGCTTTCAGGTGTTGCTGAACTTTTTCGAAGTGGGCAAATCCTTCCTTGATGTTTTGATCGAGCTTCTGTTGCACCTGATCGGTAATGGCCATGAGCCGGAGGTCCACGCGCTCGCGGATCGCCTCCAGGCTTTGCGTGGTGTTCTGGTTGAGCGCATCGAACTCGGTCTTGAGCTGGGAAGTGGTCAGGGCGAGCGAGGTGGTTAGCTCGGTACGCGCCTCGGCCAGCCTTTCAGCCTGCTCGCGGCGTCCGGCGAGCATCTGTTCTTCGACCGCGTTGCGCATTAAAGCAAAGCCGTCGCCCAGCCGATCTGAAACTTGTTGGCGAAGGTCGCCTTTGGTCTGCTCCAGGCGGGTAGCCATGTCGGCAGTAGCCGCGGAGAACTGGCCCGAAAGCGCCGTTTGAAGCTGCTCGGCCTGGCTCGCAAGTCGTTCTAATGCTTGACCTTGCGGAGAGCTGCCAAAGCCGCGCCGGACAAGGCTTACGACCAGTATCAGAAGTACTAGATTGACTACGAGAATAAGACCAAGCAAGAGCGCGAGGTAGGCCAAGTAAGAGTGTCTCCTGTAATGGTGCCTAGCAGGATTGTAGGGCGTATCGTTTCATTAACAAAGCAGTAAGTTTTGATACCAGGTTTTAGCAGTCGTTTTACTCCCAGGGACTGAAACGTGGGCAATAGACATGTTTCGGGCCCTCACAATTTGGGCAGCGGTGGTCCTGAGCAGCGGACCTGCTGCATTAACTGTTCCCAACACTTCGCCGGCGGGAATAGCGGCGGCTTCCGCCAGCCCACAGCCCTCCCCCAATGATTCTTCGGGCTATGACGTGGAAGCCGAGCGCCAGCTCCTCGAGATGGCAAACGAGGCGCGGGCGCAGGCCGGTGTTCCGCCGTTGCAAATGGATGACGGCTTGACGCAAGCGGCGCGGCAGCACTCCGCCGTCATGGCGGAGCAGCAACAGCTCTCCCACCAATTTCCCGGCGAGCCTTTTCTTACGCAGCGGCTGGCGGCCACCAGCAGCCTGCACCTGGATCGAGCGGGAGAAAACGTCTCGTACTCCCCCAGCGTGTTCCAGTCGGAAGAAGGCCTGATGCATTCGCCCGAGCATCGCGAGAACATCCTGAATCCGGCTTACAACATTGCCGGATTCGGCGTGATGCGACGCGGCTACATACTCTACGTCACGCAGGACTTCGGACACGGCTTGCCCAGCTACTCGGCGCAGCAGGCCGAACAGATCGTCGAGCAGAATGTCGCGCACATGCGCAGCGGGTTCACCCTCCCCCAGTTACACTCGATGGATAAGACGCCGGCGCAGGATTCTGCCTGTACCATGGCGCGGGCGGATACCATCAACACCGCAACTCCTCCGGGGCGGTACGTCCTGCGCTATACCACGATGCAACCGGAATCGCTGCCGGCCAGCGCGGCGAGAGCCGTCCAGGATCCTGCGGCGCGCGGGCTTGCCGTCGGCACCTGTTATGCCCGCACTGCGACCTATCCCAATGGAGTGTATTGGGTGGCGCTGGTTTTCTACTGAGGTCATTCTCCGAGACATCCTCAGCCGATCCGCAGTTCCTGCGCCCGTCCGTGTGCTAGCCTGTTGGCAATCGTTGTAATTTACGGGTCCTCCTGATGGACGGGTCGCAACAGATTCGCGTGGGTACCGCGGGCTGGTCGTACAAGGATTGGGAGGGTATCTTCTACCCGCCTGGAATGCAACGGCGTAAACAGCATCCTCTGGAATATCTCGCGCGCTGCTTCGATGTGGTCGAAATCAACACATCGTTCTACGGGCACATCAAGCCTGAGCTGGCTAGGTTGTGGGTGCGCAAAGCGGGAGCGGTGAATCCGAAATTTGTGTTCACCGCGAAATTGCACCGCTCGTTTACTCACTCGCCAGTTGCGGTGATGGAGCCGACTTCGGCTGCCACGATCAAGCCCGGAGATGAGGATGAACGTTTGGCTCGTGAAGGACTGGACGCGCTGGCCGTTAGCGGCAAACTGGGCGCGCTGCTTATTCAATTTCCGTTTTCATTCAAGAACACGGGGCTGAACCGCGAATACCTGGAAGCTCTATTACGGCAGTTCATCGAATATCCGCGCGTAGTGGAAGTGCGGCACTCAAGTTGGGACAATGCGGAGACTCTGGCGTCTTTCACGCAGAGAAATGTTTCGTTTTGCAATATTGACCAGCCCTTGATTGGACGCTCGCTGGAAGCTACCGAACATGTGACTTCGCCCGTCGGCTACGTGCGCCTGCACGGGCGCAACTACGACCAGTGGTTCGAAGCGGAGAAATGCGAAGACCGCTACAACTACCTTTACAGCGAAGCGCAATTAGCCGGGTGGAAAGACAAGATCGAGCGCATCGCGCACAAGGCTGAAGTAACCTACGTGGTGGCCAACAATCATTTCCAGGGGAAGGCAGGAGTCAACGCTCTGCAGTTGAAGCACATGCTGACGGGAGGGCGGGTTAAGGCGCCGGAGTCGTTGCTGGAACATTATCCGGAACTGAAGAGCATTGCGGATCCGCTGCCGGGGGACGCGCCGGGGTTCCCTTTGCTGGCGTGAGGCACGTTTGACGCTCGCGCCTAAATCGCTCTGGCGGGTTCTTCCTCTTTCGCCGCGTAGTGCGACTCTACGTACTCGTCGAGAATGGTGATGAACTCGGCGACAATGCGGTCGCCTTTGAGGGTGGTGAACAGGCGTCCATCCACATAGACGGGGGCCTTCGGTTCCTCGAAGGTTCCGGGCAGAGAGATGCCTAGGCTGGCGTGCTTGGATTCGCCGGGGCCGTTGACCACGCATCCCATGACTGCGACTTTCATTTCTTCGACGCCGGTGTGGCGGCCTTTCCAGACCGGCATCTGCTCGCGCAGGTAGGTCTGGATCTGGTCGGCCATTTCCTGGAAAAAGGTGCTGGTGGTGCGGCCGCATCCGGGGCAGGCGGTGACTTGCGGGGTGAAGCTGCGGATTCCCATGGATTGCAGAATCTGCTGCGCCACGCGAACTTCTTCGGTGCGATCGCCGCCCGGTGCGGGAGTAAGAGAAACGCGGATGGTGTCGCCTATGCCTTCCTGCAACAGAACTCCCATGGCTGCGCTGGAGGCGACGACGCCCTTGGCACCCATGCCGGCTTCGGTCAAGCCGAGATGCAGCGGGTAATCGCATCGCGCGGCAAGGGCGCGGTAAACGTCGATCAGATCCTGGACGCCGCTGACCTTTGCGCTCAGGATGATCTGGTCGGCACGCAAGCCGAACTTCTGGGCGAGGTCGGCGGAATTGAGCGCGCTCACTACCATGGCTTCCATGGTGACTTCGCGGGCGTCTTTCGGGTCGTCCAGTCGGGAGTTTTCGTCCATCATGCGGGTGAGCAGCGCCTGATCGAGCGAACCCCAGTTCACTCCAATGCGCACCGGCTTTTGATTCTCGGCGGCCACTTCGATCATGGTGCGAAAATTATTGTCATCTTTGCGGCCGATGCCGACGTTGCCGGGATTGATGCGGTATTTGGCCAGGGCTCGGGCGCACTCGGGGTATTTCTTCAGCAGAATGTGTCCGTTGTAATGGAAGTCGCCAACGATGGGAACCTGGACGCCCTGCTTGTCGAGTTGCTCGACGATGGGGGCGACTGCGGCCGCGGCTTCTTCGTTATTAACAGTGACGCGCACCAGTTCCGATCCAGCCCGCGCCAGAGCGGCCACTTGCTGGACGGTGGAGGGGATATCGGCGGTGTCGGTATTGGTCATGGATTGCACCACAACTGGTGCATCCGAGCCAACGCGGACGGTGCCGATCGAGCAGGTTATGGTCTTTCTGCGGTGAATAGTAGCCATGCGGGAAGCTTTAGTTTAACACGCGGAGACAGGAGAGCAGGTTAGACGGAGCGTCGGACCCCAGGTTTTGACTTGACAGGCAGGATGTCAACCTTCACGAGTGAGCGCGGCAGACTTCGGAAATCATGATCTGCCGTGACCAAAGGTGCGCCTTCTGTGAGGGCTAACGATCCAGCAAAAGAATCTGCATAGGGAATCCTGTGCGCGTGCTTGAACGCTGCCGCCCGCTCTGCGTCGTCGCGGTCCACAGGCACGATTCGCAAGGGAACACTGCTGAGTTTGGGAAGCAGCACGCGGGCTTGCTCCAGGCCATGTGCTTTCAGCACGGCGTAGCCAACCTCTCCCCAATTTACCGCCGACATGAGCAGATCAAGTTCGCCCACGCGAGCCCGATTCAAAAGGGATTCCACCCGGTCAGCGCCAGCTTCGTTATCCACGAACCGCAACAGAGCGCTGGCGTCGATGACAATCTTGCTCACGAGCGGTCCTTCTTTCGGTGTTCCCGGTCACGGATGTCCTCCAGCGACGGTCCCTGCCCGAAGTATCCGCGCAGGTTCCTGATGAACTGTTTCGTCACCGGCCGCAAAAGGATTCCATCCTGATGCCGCTCGAACCAGATTTCGGTGCCGGTTGAGATCCCCAGTTCATTGCGAAGTTCTGCGGGAATTACCACCTGCCCCTTGCTGCTCACCGTCTGCGAGATGTGGGTTTTGGAGGCCATGGAGTCCCACTCTGTTTATTCGGGAAAGTATGGTTATACTATACAGCATGCATCTTACTACGTAAATGTAGTAAGCATAATGCACCATGGTAGAACAAGCGCGATGAGGTAAAGAATCGAAAAAGGTGTTTACGGACGCAACATCGCCAGGGGCCGGTGCATGGTTGCAGGGAAACCTACGGCAATCTTCCGGTCAAACCGGGCAAGGTCTTCATCAGGTCGTTGTAGATTACCATGACGGCGAACAGCACCAGGAACACAAACGCCGCCTGGTAAATGCGCTCTTTGATGCGCAAACTGATGTCCCGCTGCATGAGGCCTTCGACGAGGAGCAAGAAGATGACGCCGCCATCGAGGATGGGAATGGGCAGAAGGTTGAAAATGCCGAGATTGAGGCTGATGGCGGAAGTCAGCGCCAGCAGTGGAGTCCAGCCTTTCTGTTGCGCAGCCTCGCCGGCGTCCTGCGCGATGCCGATGGGACCGGAGATGGTGCGCAGTGAGACTTTTCGCTCAATCAGCTTCTTGAACAATTCGAGGATGAGGGCTGAGTCCTTACGGTTTTCCTGCAACGAACGTTTGAAAGCCTGGGGAAAGGGCAGGCTGCTCACTTTGAAGTCGGGCGAATTCTGAAAACCGATGCGATAGCGCTGTTCGTTGGGGTCGTCGGTCCTGGCCAGTACGGGCTTAACGGTGAAGTTGAGTCGCTGGCCATCGCGAATAATGGCAAGCTCGACCGGTTTATCCTTGGTTTGCTGCAGACGCTCGATCATGGCTTCGATGGAGGGCAACTTCTGGCCGTCCATGGCGGTGATCTTGTCGCCTTCTTTGATGCCTGCCTTGGCGGCGGGCAAATCGGGGTCCATTTCGCCGACCACCACCGACTCGTCGGCGTACCATCCCGCGGAGCCGATTTCCGAACTGGTTATGGGCGTGGGAACAATCTGTTTTTGCAGGGTCTGATCGCCACGCTGCACGGTGACATTCAAAGGCTGATTGGAGCTAAGCCACACCTTGTAGTCCACCTGTTCCCAGGTGGGATTCTGGACTCCGTCAATGGCGATAATGCGATCCTGCGCCTGCAGTCCCTGCTGGGCGGCGGCGGAACCGGGCTTGACGCCGATGATGACGGCGGGTTTGTCCCAAAATGCGGGGTACTCGAAATGCACCATGAACACGACCGTGAGCAGGCCAACCGCGAGCAAGATGTTCATGGCCGGACCGGCAATTGCAATCAGAAAACGGTGCCAGCGGGAATGCGACAGGAACTCGGCGGGATCTCCTGTGCGCTCATCCATGGGATTCTCACCGCTCATTTTGACGTAGCCGCCCAGCGGAATGGCCGCGATTCGGTAGTCCGTCTCACCTCTGCGGAAGCCGACCAGCCGCTTTCCGAAACCGATGGAGAAGACCTCCACTCGAACTCCAAGAAGCTTGGCAACGGCGTAGTGGCCGAATTCGTGAATCAGGATCATGAAGCCCAGAATCACGACCACCGCAATCAGCGAAATGAAAAACTGCGCCATAAATTATGTACGTTACCTTCCGGCCAAAGAGATTGAAGCCGGCCGGGGAGCGCGCTCGATTTGTGCCACTTGCTCCTGCGCCTTCTGCCGGGCCTCTGCGTCGGCTTCCAGCACCTTACTTATAGATTCCAGCTTCGTCGCTTTCGTTTCATTCATCACTTGTTCAATGATACTTGGAATCTGGTCGAAGCCAATGCAACCATCCAGGAAAGCGGATACGGCAACTTCGTCGGCGGCATTGAGTGCAACAGTTTTCGCACCTCCGGCCTCAGCCGCTTCATAGGCAAGTCGCAGACAAGGGAATTTTTCCACGTCCGGCGGGGAGAATTCGAGGTGTCGTAAGTCCATGACCGGGAAGCGCATAGCGGACGGAATGCGCTCGGGATAGGTCAAGGCGTAGAGGATCGGCAGGCGCATGTCGGTCACTGAGAACTGAGCAAGTATGCTGCCATCTACAAACTCGACCATGGAATGAATTGTGGACTGCGGATGCACCATCACCTGCACCTGGGCGGGTGGTAAGTTGAAGAGACGGCAGGCCTCGATAACTTCGAAACCCTTGTTCATGAGCGTCGCGGAATCAATCGTGATCCGGCGGCCCATCCGCCAGGTGGGATGATTCAGCGCTTGTTCAACAGTGATAGATGCAAATTGTGACTTAGGAGTGTGAAAAAATGGTCCGCCGGAGGCGGTAAGCCAGATGTTCTGAACTTCTTCCAGCCGCCCGCCGCGCAGGCATTGATGGACAGCATTGTGTTCGCTGTCAATCGGCAACAACGGCTTGCCATGGCGTCGCGCTTCCGCGGTGATCAACTCTCCGGCCGCGACCAGACACTCCTTGTTTGCCAGGCCGACGACCTTGCCGGCACGAACCGCTTCATAGGTGGCTTCGAGTCCGGATACGCCGACGATGGCGCTCACGACAAAGTCCACGTCCGGATGCGTGGCGACCCGGATCGTGCCCGGTGGGCCGGACACGACTTCGATGCCTTCCACGCCTGAGCTTTTCAAGCGAGCGCGCAGCGCGTCTGCATCGGCAGCAGAGGCTAGTGAAACGACTTGCGGCTTCCAGCGTCGGGCCTGCTCGAACGCGGCATCGAGGTTTCGTCCCGCGGCAAGCGAGATTATCTCGAAACGTTCGGGGTTCGACTCGACGACGCTGAGAGTACTGCGCCCGATGGAACCGGTCGAGCCAAGAATGGCTATACGCTTCATGAGGGTGCGGCAACCGCTGATCTGTCAGGCGGGCGGCCTTCGCTGGCAAAGGCTAAAGCGAGCCGAATGTCCCGGCTCTAAGAAAATGGAACCAATACCGGAAACTCATGCTCAGGGCTGGATCCCGCCGCAAATCACAATCAAGGCGAAGTCTTGCTTATTGCATGACCCGCCATGCCGCATAGTACCACAGCACCGGGACAGCAAAGAGAAGGGCATCAATCCGGTCAAGCATGCCGCCGTGACCGGGAAGAATTGCTCCTGAATCTTTCGCGCCTGCGCCACGCTTGATCAGCGACTCCACCAGGTCTCCCAATTGAGCGGCCACATTGATGGCGGTGGAAAGCAACAGCGTGGGCAGCAGAGGCGGCTTTTGTAGGGCGAAGAATCCATCGCGCCGGGCGATAAGATGCGCATCGAGCAGAGCCGAGCTTATGGGGAGAGCATATTGGTAGAGCAGGGCCCCTACGCCAACACTTGCCAGCAGAGATGCCAGCGCTCCCTCCCAAGTTTTCTTGGGACTGATGCGGGGCGACATAAAATGATGGCCCAGCGCGCGTCCCACGAAGTAAGCGAAGATGTCCCCAGCCCAGACGACGAGCAGCAGCGACATTACCAGAAACGCCCCCGCCCACAGTTCGCGCAGCTCGACCAGCAAGCCCAGCGGAAGCGCTACATAGACGAACGCAAAGGCGGAAAGCATCGCTGCGGGAAACGCGCTGCTGAGGTCCGCGCGGCGCATTCCTATCGCTAGGAATACGAACGGAGCGACTGCGGCGGCAAGGCCCCCGAGATAAATGAAAGCCCCGGCCGCGAGCAGCGGCTTGTCGCTTCCACTGAGCGCCAGAAACAAGAAGAACAAAACTACAAAGATGTAAGTCGGCCAATGGAATGGCCGGATTCCGTAGCCTTCAGCCAGCCGCAGCAGTTCCTGCACTGCCAGCAGCGCCACCAGGGCCGCAACCGCTGACAGCGCCGGGATCGGCGCCTTCAGCACCAGCAGCAGGACAATGGGAATGAGAACGACGGCTGTGAGCACGCGCTTGAGCAGGTGCAAGCAGGTTAGCTCCGCCCTGGTTTCGATGCGTGGGAGGCCGCATGAATCGGCGCAGTGTGACCATGCCCGTCGCCGTCGGCCAGGCCGCCGTAGCGGCGTTCGCGCTTCTGGTACTCGATGATGCCTTCGAGCAGATGTGTGCCGCGGAACTCCGGCCACAGCGTCGGAGTCACGTAGATCTCAGCGTAAGCCAGTTGCCAGAGCAGAAAGTTGCTGAGGCGCATTTCGCCGCTGGTGCGAATCACCAAATCAGGATCGGGCAGGTGTCGGGTGTAAAGATGCTGCGAAACCGTCTCTTCGTCAATCTCCAAGTGATTTAATCCGCCGTTGCGCGCGGCGGCGTCCACCAGGGAACGCAGCGCGTCCACGATTTCGGTGCGGGCGCTGTAGTTGAGGGCGAGGGTGAGAACCATGCCTGTGTTCTGGCGGGTGGCGTCGCGTGCCCAGCCCATTTTTTCCTGAACCGAGGCGGGAAGCTCATGCTGGCGTCCAATATATTCCAGGCGAATATTGTTTTTGTTCAGGGTGGGGACTTCCTGCTTCAGGTACCGGCAGAGCAGGGTCATCAGAAAATCCACTTCGCCTTTGGGCCGCTTTTTCCAGTTCTCTTCGGAAAACGCGTAAAGGGTGAGCGCCGGTATCTTGACGCGGGCGGCGGTTTCGACGGTGGAACGCACCGAGGCGACTCCGGCGCGGTGTCCGGCCATGCGCGGCAGATGGCGGCGGCGCGCCCAGCGGCCGTTGCCGTCCATAATAATAGCGATGTGTCTTGGAAGCCGTTGCGGATCCAGCCGCAGGTAAACTTCCGCTTCCTTGCGGTCCAGTCCGGCCGGAACTGTTGCTTGCAAGCGCGAACCTCTACTGACGCGAAGCTAACACAAGCGGGAAGGGGGTGCAATGAGGGCGTGGGTGAGGATTTAGGCGCGGGCGTCCCCGCCGGTGCGGGGTCCTCGAATACCTCGCTGGCCGGTAAGCCTTGACAAGTGACAATGTACACTTTACAGTGTATCCTAGTGATCAGGAGTTTCAAGCATCGCGGCCTCAAGCGGCTCTACGAGCGCGACGACCGCAGCGGGATACGGCCTGATTTTGCGGATACAATTCAGGAAATATTGACCGTCCTCGATGACGCGGCGATGCCGCTAGAACTTAACCTGCCCGGCTACCGCCTGCATCCGCTCAAGGGCGACCTTAAAGGGTTTTGGTCTGTTACGGTGCGCGCGAATTGGCGAATCATATTCCGCTTCGAGGGCGCCAATGCGTTTGATGTTGAACTGATCGACTATCACTAGATAAGAGAGGGAAACACCATGCGAATGAAAAATCCCGCCCATCCTGGGCGTGTTGTAAGGAGCGCGTGTCTTGAACCTTTGGGCCTGTCGGTCACCGAGGGAGCGGAGGTCCTTGGCGTCACCCGGCAAACGCTCAACAACGTCGTCAACGGCAAGTCGGGGATCAGTCCCGAAATGGCGATCCGGCTCGCGAAGGCGTTTGGCAGCACACCGGAAACGTGGTTACGGATGCAGCTTGCCTACGATCTCGCGCAGGCCCGAAAAGATGAGGGCAAAATCAAGGTCCGCCGTCAGCATGGGCTCCAAGAGCTACACGCGCAGTGACGAGGGCCTTAGATCGCTGGTACAACGAACACCCTTCGCTTTGTCAACGCGCATCATCTCTATGAGGAAAGGGAACTGGCGTGAGCAAGGAATCTATCAAAAGCGACTTGGCGCGGATTGACCACATGAGGGACGCCGATATCGATTATTCGGACATTCCTGCGCTCGACAAGACATTTCTCAAGAAGGCAACCACGGCTTGGCCTCCGGCGAAAAGACAATTGACGATTCGTCTGGATGCGGACGTGCTCGATTGGCTCAAGGGTCATGGCAAGGGCTACCAGTCGCGCATCAACCGCATCCTGCGCGTGGCGATGGAGAGTCAGCCGCGGCGGCCGGCTCATCAGTAGGTTCTCTGGCCAGTCAGGCGGAGCCCCACGGTCTCGGTGATTCGGCAGATCACGCTTCGGCTATCGCTTGGGGCAGCGCAAGAAATGGCGCACCGCCGGTCATTTGTGACCTTAGCTTGAACGGTCGTCTAGGATTTGCAGTGGATGCGGATCAGGCACAACAATTAAGACTAGAGAGTATCTGTATGATTGGCGAAATTCCGATAGTAACTTTCGACACCAACGCCCATAATCGCCTCGTTGACGATCCTCGCTCCGAGTTGGTCTTGGCTGCGATGAAATCAATTTGGTTTCGTTTCGCAGGGCTGAGTATTGAAGAGCTGTTCGCGGCTCCGGCGATTCGGCGCAACGAACTCTTTGCTAGCTGCGGCAGAATTCAGAGCGGTCCGAGCGAATGTTTTCTTCCCAGCAACCTTTTGACGGAGCGATTGATCTTGGCTCACTTCAACGATCCTGCGAACTTTAACTGGAAGACTGTGGATGTCAGATGGCCGGAGTGCGACCAGCGAATCCGCAATCCGAAGCTCTACGATGACGAGCCGGTATCCAAGGAGCAGCGCGATTTCCAATGGGATCGAAGACAGTCCGACAAGCACCGGTTTGTTGAGCTACGTCCGAAACTCCAACCGATCTTCGAGGCGTATGAAGAGGTGCCGCCAACCACTTGCCAGGAAAGCCATCTCCCGGCTTGTGAGCGTTGGGAACACCGCGGTGTGGTACAAGGCACAGTTTTACTACGATCTTGTTACAACGATGGACTCGGCCGAAGCAACGGTCAAGGAGTTCGCGGCTGTGTGTCCCCCGTTTCTGGCGTTGATTTATGCAGTTTTCCTGCCTTGGTACAACAACGCGGTCCGCGATCCCGAGACTGGAGAACGGGTAATTGCAGGTAGCAACGATCTGTACATGAGCGCGTACTTGCCCTACGTTGACATGTTTGTAACGGATGATGAGGACCAGGAAAAAGCGTTGCGTGAGGTTGCGCGCCTCGCGAAGTTAGAAACGAAAATTCTATCGTATGACGACTTCTGCGCCGCACTTCCGGTTTCTGTTTGAGACGAAGACGGGTAGCCCAAACTTACCTCTTGCGACTCGCGGGCTCGCCTTAGCCCTCGCGTTCCGCAACCACAGCGAACTTCACCCCGAGGGCGTGCAGGACGGAATTGATCGTTTCGAAGCGGGGGTGTGCGCCTGCGCTCAGGGTTTTGTACAGGCTCTCCCGGCCCAGTCCTGAGTCCTTGGCGATCTGCGCCATGCCTCGCGCTTTGGCCACGTCGCCAAGCGCTGCGACGAACACATCGGGGTTTGGGTCTTCGGCGGCCGCCGAAAGATATTCCGCAATGACCGCATCATTATCGAGGTACGCCGCCGCGTCGAATGCTTTGTAAGTTGTTTTCTTTTTCTTCATGGTTTCGCCCCTTTTGAGTTCGCGAGCCAATTGCTTCGCCTTGGTAATGTCTTTCGTCTGGGCTCCCTTTACACCGCCCACCAACAAGACATAGACGGTTGCTCCCGTTCGCGTGTAATAAACGCGATACCCCGCTCCGACATGAACACGCATCTCCGAAACGCCTTCGCCGACCGGCCCGCAATCTCCGAAGTTTCCAAATGTCGCACTGGCAAGGCGAGCCAGAATTCTAGCCTTCGCTTTTTGGTCGGCCAGATGGGACAGCCACGCATCGAAATCTGATGACCGCAGCAATGTATTCAAGTTCCCATTGTATCCAATTGGATACATTACCGCAAGCAGGCGCTGATGCTGGCATTTTGGGCGAAGAGGCCTCATGCCACCTCCTGGCGAATCCGCGTATATTGGTACCCGTCCATGAAGCTCCTTGGACGCCTATGGAACTGATGCAACTCCAGATGCTGGTTGCCGTTGCTGAGGAAGGCAGCTTGCAGGAAGCCGCGGCCCGGGTGTATCGAACCGCTTCGGCGGTCAGCATTGCAATTAGCAAACTCGAAAAGGAAGTCGGGGTTGTGCTGCTCGACCGGGCCCACGGCCGCGCTTTCCGGCTGACTGCGGCGGGCGAAGTGCTGGTGGATTACGGCCGGCGCTTGATTTCCCTTCGGGATGAGGCATTGGCGGCGGTCGGCGGAATCCGTAGCGTCGAACAAGGCCAATTGCGCATTGGCGCCAACCAGAGCATTGGCGAATATTTGCTGCCGCAGCTCACGAAAGCATTTCAAACGCGATACCCGGGAGTAAAGCTCAAGATTGTCATCGGCTACTCCGACGCCATCCTGTCGGCGCTGAAGCACCAGGAGCTTGACGTCGCTCTGGTGGCTGGCCAGCCTCAGGATGGTGACTTGCGAGGGCATCTGCTGGTGCGCGACCGGCTGATTGCGGTGATGAGCCCCCGGCAACGATTGGCGGACCGCGACGTACTTAGCATCCAGGACCTGGCGTCGGAGCCGCTGATTGTTCTGACTGCTACGTCTGAATTGCGAGAGCGAGTGGCAAAAACATTCCAACGCTTTCGGGTTCCCATGAATGTGCAGGTCGAGACGGCAACGCTCGAGTCGATCAAGAGAATGGCAGCACGAGAAGTCGGAGTCGGAATCGTGCCCCGGATGTGCGTGGAGGAAGAAGCGGCTAATGGTCAATTGGTGGCCAAGACAATTGACGAATTTTGCGATGAACGCATGCTCTGGATGGTTTGTCGCCGCACGACCACGCTCTCGCCCCCTTGCCGCGCGTTTATGAAGGTTACAAAGGCCGAATTCAGCAGGCTATCAAAGCGGGACGGCGAAAATACCTCGTCTCTGCCCATCCCCCGTCAGCGCCCCAAGAGGCCCAATCCCTGATCCTGTGAATTAAATTTTGTTTTTCTCAACATAAACAGAACTTAAACACGGTTTGCATCCTGCCGTGATAAAACTTTGCCCTGCATGGCCGGTACGAGCGTGCCAATCTTTGTGTCTTACAGGGAGTATCCATGGCGAGCGCAGGGCAACCTCCGAGTCTCACTTTCCGGATTAGGGGACGATTGGCCGGGGTAGGGCTGGCGGCAATCGTTACCGTTGGACTGACAGCAGTGGACACGCGGCCAGCGCAAGGGCAGACTGCCGCGACCGCCACCGAGACGACTCTTTATACGTTTACCGGAGGAACCGACGGAGGAAGTCCCTACGCGGGTTTGACTCGCGATGCTGCGGGCAATCTCTACGGTGTAACTTTCGCGGGCGGTTCGGCGAACTTGGGCACCGTGTACAAAATTGACGCTACGGGCACGGAGAGCGTGTTGCACAGTTTCACTGGAAAACCGGACGGCGAGCATCCCAGCCACAAATTGCTGCGAGACCACGCTGGCAATCTGTTTGGCGTTGCTTACGAGGGCGGTGCTAACGGCTACGGCGCGGTTTTTGAGGTAGATGCCAGCGGAACCGAGACCGTGCTGTACAGCTTTGGCGCTGGCACTGACGGTGAGTATCCCAGCTCGCCCTTGATTGGAGATGAGGCAGGCAACCTGATTGGTACCACCGGCTATGGCGGCACAACCGGCAATGGCACAATTTACCGGCTCAGCAAAACAGGCCAGGAAACCATTTTGCACAACTTCCGTGGACCCGAAGGCGCAAATCCATTCACCGCGTTGATTCGGGACTCGTCCGGTAATCTCTACGGCACCGCATCGCTGGGTGGAGCGTCTGGCAACGGAACCGTCTTCGAACTCACTCATAATGGCCACATGACGCTGCTACACAGTTTCTCGAACGGGACTGACGGGGCAAATCCCTATGCGGGGTTGACTCGAGATAGTGTGGGCAACCTTTATGGAACAACGTACTACGGAGGAGCTGCGTGCCACACCTTTGGCTGCGGAACCGTGTTCAAGATAGATACGCAGGGCAAGGAGACAATCCTGCACGCCTTCGGAGAGTCGGACGGGCATTATCCAGACTTCGGAACCTTAGCTATGGATGCCGCCGGTAATCTCTACGGCACGACTTACGCTGGAGGGACAGCAGACATGGGAGTCGTGTTCGAAGTTAGTTCCAGCGGCACGGAGACAGTCCTTTACAATTTCACGGGCGGGGCAGATGAGGGATTTCCGGTTTCCGGCCTGGTTCGGGACCCGTCGGGAGATCTCTATGGCACTACCTTGGGGAATGCTCCGACTACCAATGGGACGGTGTTCAAGATCACGCCGTAGTGATTTCTTCTTACTTCCTTTGGTAGGTTAAATCAAATTCGCCGGGCCGATTGGTACGACCTAAGTGGGCAGCAACACCTGATCTCTCCGACCCAGGGACGTGTCCGTCACAGTTGCTATAATCCAAGGTTGCCTTGATTCCTAGGGCGTGACCAGACATGGCGACCACCACGGAACGGCCGGCTCGCACCCGCGTTGAATCCGACAGCATGGGACAGATCGAAGTCCCGGCCAACGTGTATTGGGGCGCGCAGACGCAGCGCTCGCTGCTGCACTTCAACATTGGCCGCGACACCATGCCGCCGGAGCTGATTCGCGCCTTTGGCATCCTCAAGAAAGCGTGCGCGCTGGTGAACCAGGACCTTGGCAAACTGCCCGCCGACATTGCCAAGCTCATCGTGCGGGCCGCGGACGAGGTCATTTCCGGCAAGCTCAACGATCAATTTCCGTTGCGCATCTGGCAGACCGGCAGCGGTACCCAGACCAACATGAACGTCAACGAGGTCATCTCCAACCGCGCCATTGAACTGGCGGGCGGCGAGATGGGATCGAAGAAGCCGGTGCATCCCAATGACGACGTCAATATGTCGCAGTCGTCGAATGACACATTTCCCGCGGCGATGCACATCGCCGCTGCGGATCGCGTGAAGAATGCGCTGATCCCGGCAGTCAAGAGCGTTCACGACGCAATCAAGGCCAAGGCGAAGCAATTTAATGACGTGGTCAAGATCGGACGCACACATTTGCAGGACGCGGTGCCGCTCACCTTCGGGCAGGAATTCGGCGGCTGGGCCAGCCTGCTGGAGCGCGATATTCACCGCCTAGAGCAGACCCTGGATGGTTTGTACGATCTGGCGATTGGCGGCACCGCGGTGGGCACGGGATTGAACGCGCATCCGGAATTCGCTGAGCGCGCGGCAAAAAAGATCGCTGAACTTACCGGACTGCCGTTCCGCTCGCACGGAAACAAGTTCGCTGCGCTTTCGGCGCACGACGAAATTGTTTTTGCCCAGGGCGCGCTGGAAACCCTGGCGGCGTCGTTCATGAAAATATCGAATGATATCCGCTGGCTGGCCTCCGGCCCGCGCTGCGGCCTGGGCGAGCTTTCGATTCCGGAGAACGAACCCGGCTCTTCAATTATGCCGGGAAAAGTGAACCCCACGCAGGCCGAAGCCATGACCATGGTGTGCGTCCAAGTTCACGGCGCGACGGCTGCTGTCGGATTCGCCGGTTCGCAAGGCAACTTCGAACTCAACGTTTTCAAGCCGGTAATTATTTACAACTTTCTGCATTCGGTTACCCTGCTTGCCGACGCCTGCCACGGTTATGTGGAATACATGATCAAGGGCATCGAGGTGGATAAGGCCAAAGTTGACTGGTACGTGAAAAACTCTCTGATGCTGGTGACTGCCCTGGCCCCGAAGGTCGGCTACGACAAAGCCGCCAAGATCGCCCACACCGCCCATGTGGAGAACAGCAGCTTGCGCGAAGCCGCGTTGAAGCTGGGATATCTTACCGGGGAAGAGTTCGATCAGTTGGTTAGGCCGGAGAGGATGACGAGGCCTTAGGATGCGGCCGCGATTTATCACGCGATGATAGGCCCGTTTAGACTAAGACGACGGGAAGCCTAACAGCACCATCAACCGTTCGTGAACGCCACTAATGAGCTCCTCGGGAGCGGTATCAATATATTTCGCATTGCGCGCTCGCCAGTCTACGCTCTTGATCGCATCAGCCAGGACGACGCCACTCGTTCTCATATGGTTTGGCAGCGGAACTTCGAAGGTATAGCCTTTGATTTGGTTAGTGATCGGGACTACCACTGCCAGGCTAGTTTTCCCGTTGTAAGGCTTAGGTGATAAGACGAGAGCGGGACGCCAGCCCCCCTGCTCGTGGCCTACTCCCTGCCCCATATCGATCTTAATGACATCGCCAATTTCCGGAACATAGGCCGGGCTCACCATATCTCACGACCTACCGGAGGACCCCAATCGAGTTCCCCATGGCGATTCTCAGGAGTGATGCCTGCGACAAGGGTCTCCAAGGTAACTTTGGGCTTCACCGGCTCCAGAGCGATTCGCCCATTTTCTACGCTGATGTCGACCTCGTCCCCCTCGCGCATTTTGGCTTGCTCCAATATTGCGTTTGGGATGCGAATTGCCGAACCGTTACCCCATGTGACGATTTGGCCCCGAGACGTAGCACCCCAGCCATTTTCCGTCACCATCCCTAGACGCTTCAGAGCCCGCAGGTGAAAGAGTATACTTCCTTTTACTCCACCATTTTCTCTCGCCCAGTTGTTGAGGAGGGCTAGATACCTTCCACCCTTATCCACCAAAGGAATAAGAGCATCGACGGTCATGGGATTTGAACAACCACCTAACACCTCGACCACCAAGGCTTTTTGACCTCTGAATCTGGCCTGCAGCTTACTGGTCTTGGAATACATTTTCTTTGAGTACATAGCTCCCCCACCGCAAAGTGTAACTAAAGCGAATATTCAAGTCAAGATATACCTATATGTATATACGATTAGCTTTTCAGCGAATTGGGGATTCAGGGCGGCGGTACCAACAACTTTAGCCTTCGTCGAAACTTAGCCACGGTTACGAGAGCCAGCGCTTGCCGATTTGCGTGCGGTGGCCGATCAGACTTTTTCCATTCTCTTGCGGAGCAAATCTTGACTAGACGCTTACAGCTGTAGGCGGAAAGGATTCCGCTGTCGTTCGTTATCGAGCATGCTTCCCAAAGCTCAGCCCCGCAAGATTGGGGATCTTTTCCGGGCCAACCTCTTTGCTTCCCACCAACACATGGAATGTTTCTCCCATGCCCGCGGGCGTGACCAGATGCTTCAGTTGCAATGCGACTTTCGCGCGCTCATGTGGCAGGCGGCATTCTTCGAAGGCGTCAGCGAACTGATTGGCTTCGCCAATCCCCAATAGAAATTGTGATTGGGTGAGCAGCGGTTGAACTTGCATCCCGTTCTGCTCGGCCGCGGCGGCAAGCGCGGTGAAATTGACATGCGCCGTGATGTCCTGCTCTCCCGGCGCTTCATACGGATTGGCGCTCGACGAGTGCTGCCGGTAAGTCATCAGGGTTCCGCGGTGGCGTCCGGCGAGCTGCTCCTGGCGCGTGTAGCCGTAGTCAATGATTACCAGCAGTCCTCGTCGAATGGTCTGCGCGATCGAGGTCATATATTGCTGCGCGAGCAGCGGGACTTCGATTCGTTCTCCGGCTTCAGGGTGCACTCCATAGCGGTCGAGGACTTCGAGTTCGTTGGCGGAAGCGGCAGACCAGATTTCCACGAAGCCCCCGTCGTGTTCAGAAATGCGCAAGACTCCTTTCTCACTCAGGATCTCGACCGGTAGCGCATCGAAGAATTCATTGGCGAAGATGATGATCGGCGCCTCGGGAATCAAAGCCCTCTGGCTGGGAGCCTGCTGCGGTCCACTCAAAGCCTCGCAAGGCGTGACCAAAGAAGCTTTGTCCGCTTTGAAATGCTTCTCCAGCGTCGCCCGCAGCCGCTGCCGCAACGCTGGTGAACTCTCAGCTAACGAATAATGCACAGCCTGGAAAAACTCTGGGAATTTTTTCGCAGACCAATCCAGCACATCTTGCGCAAACAATCCGCGGCCCGGACCCAGTTCCAGAATTTCGATTTGCGCCGGCGAACCCAGCACCCTCCACATTTCTTCAAACTGGCGGGCCAGCAGCCGTCCAAAGACGGCGTGTACGTCACTCGACGTGTAAAAGTCCCCTGCTTTGCCGAATTGCCCTGCCGTGCGCGAGTAATATCCCAGTTCCGGATCGTACAGGCACAATTCCATATAGCGTGAAAAGGGGATGGGGCCGCGCTCGCGAATCTCCTGCACGATTTTCTCGCGCAGAGTCACAAGCCTTCCTGCTGGCGCTCCACGCGATTCTGCGGGGTGCGCGTGAACATCTCGATCAGATAATCGTGCAGGCAATCGTAAAGCTGGTGCTGGAAGCTCCATTCGAATTGGGGATGATCCAAATCGCGTGGATGCAGATCGAAATAATAAGTGTGGACGGGGATATCGGGATTCTTGAAGTTGATGATGACTTCGACCCCTTCACCTTTGACCCGCGCGGAGAAGTTGAGCAGGGGATGTTCGTACAGGCGCAGCTGAGCGAGGACGCGCTGCAGGCGAGACCCGGGGGTGTTGGTCACAGCGCAATTGTAGCCGGGCTTCTAGCTTCTAGTTAAGACCCAAACGCGAAGCCAGGAACCAGAAGCCAAGAGCCAGAGCCATTACCAGACCCGGCACGCGTTCTGCGGCATCATAGGCTGGCCAACCTTGCAACCGAAGGCTTGGCCGAACTCCGGCATGTTCTGGACTACGCCGTTGACGCGGAATGTCCGTGGCGAGTGGGGATCGGTTTGCACTTGCAGGCGCAACTGCTCCGGTCGCGTGCTGCCGCACCAGTTCTGGCCATGGCCAAGGAAGAATTGCTGCACCGGCGTGTAGCCGTCCTGCTTCTGGTTGAGGTCAATGCTTTTTCTCTTGGCATCGGCCAGGAAGGCCAGGTATGCGAGGCGCAGGCCGCCGTTGTCGGCCGTGTTCTCGCCCAAAGTCAGTTTGCCATTCACCTTGGCATCGTCCACTGCGACAAAATTGCCGTATTCCTTCACTTCGCAGTCGGCCTTCTCTTCGAACTTCCTGGCATCCTCGGGCGTCCACCAATCGGAAAGATTTCCGTTGCCATCGAATTGTCGTCCCTGGTCGTCAAAGCCGTGAGTCAGTTCGTGGCCCACTACTCCTCCGACATGGCCATAGTTCTCCGCGTCGGTTGCCTTGGGATCGTAGAGCGGAGCCTGCAGAATGCCGGCGGGAAAGTTGATGTCGTTCATGCTGGGGTTGTAATAGGCGTCCACCGTGGGCGGGCTGATGCCCCATTCCCCGCGATCCACCGGCTTTCCGATCTTGGAAACCTGGCGCAGGTTCTCAAACACGACAGCGCGCTGCGCGTTGCCGAAGGCGTCATCACGCTGAACCGTCAGTTTTGTGTAGTCGCGCCAATGGTCGGGATAGCCAATCTTGTCGGCCACAGCATGCAGCTTGGCTTTGGCATGAGCCCTGGTTTCGGGGCTCATCCAGTCCAGAGTGTCAAGGTCCTGATCCATGGCGGCTTCGATGTCTTTCACCATCTGCGAGGTAGCCTGCTTGCTCGAGGGGGGAAATTCCTGCGCCACGTAAACCTGCCCGAGAGCCTCACCCAGTGCGTTATCGGTGGCTGCGACGCAACGTTTCCAGCGCGCCCGCTGTTCCGGCTGGCCCCTAAGCTTATGGCTGTAGAAGTCGAAATTCTCTTCATCGAAAGCTTTGGGCAATACGATGCTCTCGCTGGAACGAAGTAGTTGCCACCGCAAATAAGTCTTGATCGTTTGCAAATCCGTGGCATCGAGCAAGGCGTTCAATCCCTTGTAGAAATCAGGATTGGCAACATTTAGCTGAGTCACCGGAGGAACCTGCGCCGCCTTCATGAACTTGGACCATTCGATAGTCGGCGTTGTCTCCTGCAATTCGCTGAGCGCCATGAAGTGATATACGTTTTTGGGCTCACGCTGCGAAACCACATCCATGGAGACCTTGGCCAGGGCGGTTTCCAGTTGCATAATCCCTTGCGCATCGCCGGCGGCGTCGCTTTCCGATTCTCCCATCAGCTTCAAGGTATTGGTGATGTGCTGCACATAGTCTTTGCGAGTTTTCTCGGCTGCGTCTCCGGTGCGGAAATAGTAGTCGCGCTCGGGCAATCCCAGGCCGCCCTGGTCCACCACCGCGATCTGCCTGGTCGCATCTTTGAAGTCCTGCTGTTCGCCAAGACTTAGAAAGGCGTTCACGTTGATTAGCTGGAAATGAGCGAGCAGGGGAGTCAGCTCATGCTTGTTCTTGAGCGCCGCGATGCGGTCCAGTTCCGACTGCAAGGGCTGGAGCCCTTTTTGGTTGATAGCGTCTGCATCCATGCAGGAGGCGTAATAATCGCCAATCTTCTGCTCGTTGGCGGTGCGTCCGGCACCGCCGGCGGCTGCTTTCTCCAGCATCGTGTGCAGCACGTATTCGGTGTGCTCCGCCACCATCGCGCCCGAGCCAAACCCAGAACGATCCGGAGGAATGGGATAGAGCTTGGTGAAATTGCCGCAGGCAAATTGGAAGAAATCGACGCATGGATCGGCGCTGGTGTCGATCAAATCCTTGTCCAAGCCGGGCAGCAGTTTAGGCTCCTTCGAAACAGACGAATCCGGGCCCGGCGCCTGGGCCAAGCACGTGACGAGCATCGCGCACGCCATAAACAGAGCGGCCGCCATATTTATTGCCAGTCGTGTCTTCATTGGTTGTCCTTGAGGGATTTATCCGTGATGGTAAACATCATACCTGTAAGCCGGAAAGACTTTCTTACGAATCGCGTGGAATTTTATTCGAACCTCAGCGCCTCAATCGGATCCAGCCGCGCCGCCTTTATCGCCGGCAGCATTCCGCTTACGATGCCCACAAAGCTCAGAATCACGGTGGACCAGATCAGCGTCCCGGCGTTGATCATTAAATGGATGTCGCCCTCGCTGGCGTTTTCTTCGAACGCGCTCCAAAGCGTGAGCGAGCCGACCGCCCACGAGACCAGATAGGCAAGCGCTACTCCGAGCAAGCCGCCGAGGGCGGTAATGGCCAGAGCTTCCGCCAAAAATTGAAACAGAAT
>Ga0210394_10001284_pt1 | contig 41359 bp, 37 predicted proteins | sample IncBWC12MmetaG_FD_160121 | JGI IMG/M metagenome (GOLD analysis project Ga0210394, IMG submission 160121) | Forest soil microbial communities from Barre Woods Harvard Forest LTER site, Petersham, Massachusetts, United States - Inc-BW-C-12-M | ecosystem: Environmental > Terrestrial > Soil >...
GACCATGCCATCTTCCGCGAAGGTCTTCGCAAGCTGCTCGATGCCGCCGAGGAAATTCAGATTGTCGGCGAAGCCTCGAACGGCGTGGAATGCATCAAGATGCTGGCGAAGTACAAGCCGGACATCCTGCTGCTCGATCTGCGCATGCCCGAGAAGGACGGCCTTGGTGTGCTCGAAGAGATCAATTTCGACTCGATGCCCACGCGCGTGATCGTTCTTACCGCCGCCGAAGACGATCGCGACGTGGTGCGCGCCATGCGGCTGGGTGCGCGCGGCGTGGTGCTGAAGCAGTCGGCGAGCGATTTGCTCGTGAAGAGCATCCGCAAAGTGTCCGACGGCGAAATCTGGCTCGATAACCGCATGACGGCGGAAGTAATCGACGCGTTCAAGAAATCGGCTGAGTCCGGCCAGCGACGCGAAAAACCGCTGTTGAGCGATCGCGAGAAGGAAATCGTACAGCTCGTCGCCCAGGGATTTCGCAACCGCGAAATCGGCGAGAAATTGTTCATCAGCGAGCAAACCGTAAAAAATCACCTGCATAATATTTTTGACAAGCTGGGCGTCTCCGACCGGCTCGAATTGGCGCTGTACGCCATTCATCACCGCTTAATCGACCAATCTTAATAGCTTGCGCGACTCAGAAAAATTCTGACCGCCTTACCCTTCGCTCGTTCGATGCGGTATTCTATTCTTCGGAACAACGAACGTAATGGCTTCTCCGACAGGTATTCCTTCCAACGCGGCCGGCCCCGGAAAATATTCTCGCGAGATTGTTCTCCTTACCACCCTGCTGCTCCTTCTTGTTTTCGTGATATTCACCGCTTTCGCCGCCCGCATGTATCACAAGCAATATCACACGCTCGGAGATGAATGGTTCGCGCGGGGCGATCAAGATTTTCATTCTGGAAATGCCGCGGCGGCGCTTAGTGACTATCGCAACGCTCTCCTTTATTCGCCTGGCAACGCAAATTTTCAATTCCATCTCGCGAAAGCGCTGGCGGCCACCGGGCGGAACGAAGAAGCCCGGGCTTACCTTGTCACCCTGCTTTCGGATTCGCCAGGAAGCGGCGAGACGAATCTCGAGCTGGCCCGAATCGCCGCGCATGGCGGGCCGAAGATGATGCCGGACGCGCTCCGCTACTACCACGCTGCGATTTACGGGGTCTGGGACACGGATCCGATTGCGATGCGCTGGCAGGTTCGCAAAGAGTTTTGCGAGTATCTGCTCGACAACAATGCAATGAATCAGGCCGAAGCCGAAATCATTGCCCTCGCTGACAATACGAACCCGGAGGATTTCGCAGGGCAGAAAACCGCGGGGAACCTGCTGCTTCGCGCTCGAATGTGGAGCCGCGCGTTGCAAGAGTTTCAGACTTTGTTGTCGCATGATCCGCGTGATGAAGATTCCCTTGCGGGTGCCGCGACTGCCGCATTTCAGCTCGCCCAATATTCGCAGGCGGAGGAGTACCTGCAACGGCTGCCTCGCGAAAAGCTTGCTGACCCCGAACTCGCGAGAATGCATGAGACTGCGAGGAACGTCCTCTTTCTGAATCCCTTTGCGCCCGGCCTTTCCACCGACGAAAAAGCAAAGCGAGCGGCTGAGGCCATCGCCGTGGCTCAAGCGCGTGCTGGTTCTTGTGAACGGCAAAACAGCGCTGCATCGCCGCAAGGCGCTTTGTCGACATCGCCTCTCGCGTCTGCAATGGCAAAAAGCAGCCAAAACGCAGCCGATTGGACGGCACGAAATCTTCGCAAATATCCTGAACGCATCGAGCCCGCCATGTCTTCCGTCTTTGAAATAGAGGACGCGGCCACCGGTCAGTGCGGAGAGCCGCAAGGCGCTGACTACGCTCTGTGGCTGATCGGGCGCAGCCGGGCTGGTGACTCGAAATGAGCTTGACCAGCCTGCCGCCGCTGCCTCCCGATACCCAGCCCGAACCAATTTCCCGGAGTTCGCGTCCGTCCATTCGAAATCTGTGGGCCACCTGCAGGTCCTGGAGCAGCCGCATCCTTTCGCTGCGCGAGGACCAGTTGTTTATGTTCCTCGCCGTTCTGATTGGGATCTTTTCCGGACTGGCCGTCGTTTGCTTTCGAATAGCGATTGAATGGGTGCATCTGGTTTCTCTCGGTTCGTCCATGTTCCCGCCAGTGCCACGCGTTCTGATTGTTCCAGTTGGAGGAGGACTCATCGTCGCGCTTCTGGTGATTTACGCTTTTCCCGCCGCGCGCGGTAGCGGTGTGAACCAGACGAAGGCGGCCGTATATATCTCGAACGGCTACATTCCTTTCAACACAGTAATCGGCAAATTCGTGATCTGCGCCCTTGGTATCGGCACGGGCCAGTCGCTCGGTCCCGAAGATCCCTCTCTTCAGATAGGCGCCGGAATCGCCTCACATCTCGGCAGGCGCCTCAACCTATCCCAGGAAAAAGTGCGTTTGATCGCTCCCGTAGGCGCCGCGGCGGGACTCGCGGCCGCCTTCAACGCGCCCATCTCTTCGGTGATTTTCGTAATCGAGGAAGTAATCGGTACTTGGAGCGCCGGTGTTCTGGGAGCGATCGTGCTGGCCGCCGTGTCCGCCGTCATCACCATGCGCGTATTCATGGGGTCCGAGTCGCTGTTCCGAGTTCCGCCCGTTCGTGTGGCCAATGCTGGAGAACTTCTCGCGTACGTTGTTCTCGGTGTTATCGGCGGTGGTGCTTCCCTGGCGTTCCTGAAGTGGCTGGCATATGCTCGCCCAAGGATTCAGCAATGGCCCAACTGGACTCGCTATCTTCAGCCTGCTGCCGCCGGGTTAGTGGTGGGTTTCATCGGCATTCGCTTTCCGCAGGTAATGGGAGCTGGATATTCGGTAATCGATCAAGCGCTGCACGGTCAGTTCAGCTGGAAACTGCTCTTGGTCCTGGCGGCTCTCAAAATTTTCGCCACCGGAATCTCATTTCTTAGCGGAACGCCTGGCGGAATGTTCGCGCCAACCCTCTTTATCGGGGCCATGCTGGGCGGCGCTGTCGGCAGCGTCGAGCATCATCTTTTCCCCAGCTTGACGGGAACCGTCGGCACATACGCCCTCGTCGGCATGGGAGTATTTTTTGCGGGCTTTCTGCGTACGCCAATTACCTCGGTTTTCATGGTGATCGAGCTTACCGGCAGCTACACGGCGATCCTCCCCATCATGATTGCAAACCTCGTCGCCTACTTCATTTCCCGCACTTATCAGAAGGTCCCCCTGTTCGATTTCCTGGCCCGCCAGGACGGCTTTGTCCTTCCCTCCATCGAAGAGCAGCGAGAGCAGGTCCCGCTCACCGTCGAGGTGGCGATGAAGACCGACGGCTCCGTCGTAGCACTGCCCGATGAATTGGCCGCGGATCTCGCCCGCCGCGCCGAAGAGGAGAAAGACGCGTTAATCCTCGTCCGCATGAGCCCTGGCCAGTGGTTGCTGCTCGATCGCGACGAACTTCACCGCCTCGCCGCCGACGGCGCCATGACCACCAAAGCTGCCGAAGCGAATCCGACAGGCCCCCTACCAATCCTCTTCCGCGATCAGTCGTTGGAGGATGCGCTGCATGCGGTGGGGGACTGGCCCGCTGTGCCGGTGGTGAGCCGCGCCGACCTCAGCAAGCTTGAAGGGATCGTGACCCTCGCCGATATTCTCCGCGCGTTCCGAAACGCATCACTCGAATAAGCGCCGTTTCTCGATTCCCTTTGAAAACCGGGGCAGTTTTCCTCGCCGTAACGCTCCGCTCATAGTACTTACGTACCGATTTTGGTCTATCGAATTGAGGCCTTAGGGCTATTGGCCCGGGAGCTCCTAACCCGCACTCTGGACAGGAACTTAAGAGGCAGGTGTCCTGTGTCATCGAAAGAACGACGTGCAACGCGCCGTTTCCTGATGCGTTTGCCCCTGGTGGTCCGCTGGACCGACGAAAGCGTGGTCGGCGAGGCCTCTACGGAATCTCGTGAAGTTAGCTCCAGGGGGCTCTATTTCCATTTACCAAAGGGTTTGAAGAGCGGCGCACCGGTCGAAATCGTTATGACCCTGCCGCACGAGTTGACTCAGGCGGGCCCGGTGAGGGTGCGTTGCCTGGGACGCGTGCTGCGCAGCAGCCCGGAGCATTCCGGCGAGGTGGGAGTGGCTGCCGCGATCGAACGCTACGAATTCATGCGCAACGGCGAAACCGCCGCTTAGCCGCATAACAAGTTCTTACCCAGACCCTGCGGAGATGGGTGAGAAAATGCCGGGCGGTTCGGGTCCCTCAGCCGGTGCCGCCCGGCTATTATTTTGAGATATCGGCGTCCTGCCAAGTGAACCTGGCCTGTACCGGGGCGAAGCTGCTTTTTGGTGCAACCTGCTTGCTGCAGTTGCGGCGACAATTTTTGGCACTGCGCTAGTGCCGCCGCCTGTCGAACTTCAAAACTCCCGCTTCGGCGGCGTCTGCTCCGCCCCCACGCGTCCCATTGTGATTTCAGCCTTGAAATAATTTTCCCCGCGAATAGACGATCCAGCGATTCCGCGAAGCATGGCAATCTGGCCCACGTGCGTCAGCGCGTCTGCCACCGGACCTTGAAATAGTTTGTCCGCGGAAGCATCGAGCGGCGCATCCGATGCGAGGTAATCGTCAAACGATTGCAATGCCGCAAAGAACCGCTTTGCTCCGTCGTCCCACGATCTCGGCGGCGAGTTGTGCCACTCCTGCTTTCCCTTCGCCATCGAGAGGGCCCAATCGATCAGATCGCTCAGGTGAGCGAGAATCTGCCCGGGCGTCCGCGTTTTTTCTGACGCTTTGAAATCGGAGAATCCTTCGGGCGCGCCGCGAATCGTTTTCCCGCCTCGATAAGCCAGCGTGGCAATGCAATGACGAAGAAGATCGCGGTCAGTGCTCACTTTCTTCTCTTCCGGTTTGGAGCTCATGGCTGCCTCGCGAAAATGCGGTCAGGAGTTGGAGAATTTCGTTTCGGTTAATCCAGCGCGATTATAACAAGCGAATGCGAAAAGGTAGCGATCGTCGACCTCGGAGGTGATCTGGGCACCGGCCCGCGCATTTCTATGGACATCTAGCCGTGGGACTCCGTAGAAATACGGTCGTCACGGCCAATAAAAATCGTCATCGCAGCGCTGTAAGCATAGACCCGAGCGCGTTCTAAAACTATACTGCGCACATGGTTTCGCAAACTGAACTGCGCGGCGCGCTCCGGCGTTTCTGGGGCTACGACTCGTTCCGCCCCATGCAGGAGAAAGTCGTCCGCAGCCTAATCGCTGGCCACGACACCTGCGCGGTGATGCCGACCGGTTTCGGTAAATCACTCTGCTACCAGCTCCCCGCGGCGCTGCTGTCGAGCGAAACCGTGGTCGTAGTCTCACCGCTAATCGCGTTGATGCAGGATCAGGTAGCGCAACTCACGCAAATGGGAATCCCGTCCGCCCTGCTCAATAGTTCACTTTCAAAGCCCAGGCAAGCACAGGTGATCAACGAAGCCACGGAGGGAAAGTATCGTCTGCTGTATCTTTCTCCTGAACGACTCACCGCTGCGGATACTTCTCAATGGCTGCGACGCGTGCCGGTCTCATTTTTCGCCATCGACGAAGCGCATTGCATTTCGGAATGGGGCCACGAATTCCGGCCCGAATATCGCCAGCTAAGCCGCTTGCGTGCCGAATTTCCTGAGCGCCGCATTGCCGCATTCACGGCGAGCGCCACGCGCCGCGTGCGCCACGACATCATCGAGCAGCTTGGCCTGAGCGAGCCGCACAAGTATATCGCCAGCTTCTACCGGCCGAATTTGCGGTATTTCACAATCGAATGCGACGAAGAGTTGCAGCAGAAAATGTTGCTGTCTGCCCTGCGCTACTATTCCGGAGAGAACGTGATCGTCTACGCTCCAACCATCTCCAAGGTGGGAGCCACGGTTGAATTTCTTGAAAGGAACAACATCGCAGCCCTTCCTTATCACGGCAAGATGGAATCTGAAGCCCGGCGCCAGAATCAAGAGCGATGGATGTCGGACGAAGTCCGCGTCCTCGTTGGCACAATTGCCTTCGGTCTCGGAATCAACAAAGCTGCCGTGCGCGCCGTAATCCATCTCGCTTTGCCAAAATCGATTGAGCAGTATTACCAGGAAGCCGGCCGGGCCGGCCGCGACGGACTTCCCGCCGATTGCGTTTTGCTCTGGCGCAGGCGCGATGCGGGTCTTCTCGCATATTTCATCGGCCTGCTCACTGACCAAGCCGAGAAGGAGCGAGGCTGGCAGCGTTATCACGAGATTCTGGGGTATGCCGAATCGAAAACCTGCAAGCATCTTCAGATTTGCAGGCACTTTGGGGAAATTCCGAAATGGAAATCCTGCGACGCGTGCGATGCTTGCGGCTCCGAACTCGCGTGGTCACCTTCGAGTCCGAAGGTTGCTATAAAGCAGAGCGCTGAACCTGTACCGCTTTCCGTGGTTGCGGCCTCTCGTTCTGATCCGCTGGTAAAGCAGCCCGCCACCGAAGTTGATCCCGATTTGCGTGAATACATGCGCCAATGGCGGCAGGAAACAGCCAAACAAAGTGGCATGGCCGCCTTCATCATCATGCACGACACATCGCTGGACGAACTCTGCCGAATCCGGCCGCGCACGCTCGGCGAACTGCGCAGAGTCTCGGGATTTGGCGAACGCAAAACCGAGCTCTACGGACAGCAAATCCTCGATGCCTTGAAGCGCTTCCAAGACGGCGCTCGAGCGTCCGCGCTCCCACCCAAAATTAGAATTCGAAAGAAGAGGCAGTGGGGCGAAGTCCGGCGAGCCGCTACTTGATCGCGCCCACTGTGAATCCTGCGATGAAGCGATCGAGGAACAGGTTGTAGAGCAGCGCGATCGGAAGGCTCGTAATCAGGCACGCAGCCATGAGCGAACCCCAGAAGTAGACGTCACCACGCACCAGGAATATCGGAATCCCCACGCCCACCATCTGTTGCGACTCCGGCGAGATAAACGTCAGCGCGTAAACGAATTCCTGGGTTACCAGCGTGAACGTAAAAATCACGACGGTGAGTATTCCTGAAATCGAGATGGGCACCACGAGACGAAAGAATGCACCGAAGCGCGTCAAGCCATCCACCATGGCCGCGTCTTCCAGTTCTCTCGGGATTGACTTGAAGAACCCCATCAGCAGCCAAACAGAAAAGGGAATCGTGAAGCTCGGATAGACGAGCACCAGCGACCAAATCGTGTCCTGCAATCCCAGTATGGCCACAATGCGCGAGAGAGGAATAAACAACAGCGTGGGCGGAATCAGGTAGGTAAGAAAAATCGCGATGCCGATTCTCTGTCCCCAGCGGCCAGTCAACCGGGCCAAGGCGTATGCCGCCGGCAAAGAAAAGGCTAGCGTGATAAAAACAACAAGCACTCCCACCAGCGCGGTGTTGCCAAGCCATCTCACGTAGCGCGTTTCGTTGAAAAGCAGCTTCAGGTGATCGAGTGTGGGCGGGAGGTTGAATTTGAACGGATTGTTTTCAACGTTGTAGAGGTCGATGTTCTGTTTGAAGGTGGCGACAAACATCCAGTAGAAGGGAAATGCCAGCAACACGACAAATACCGCAAGCACCGCGTATCGCAGTGCTTCGGTCCCGATTTTCCGCCCGTCGCCGCCCGGCATCAGGCTACCTCCGCACGATGCGCGGCCCGGAGCATGAAGTAAGCGATCAGAATCAGCACAGGGACGAGAAATAGCGAAATCGCTGCTCCCGCAGCCAGGTCGCTGCCCTGAATTCCGGTGGCGAACGCGAGCGAGGGCAGCACTTGCGTGGAATCGAACGGTCCGCCCGCCGTCAAAATGTAAACCACGGTCATATCCGTGAATGTGAAAATCGTGCCGAACAGAACCGCGACGCTGATGATTGGCATCATCATCGGAATATTGATCAGAAATTCGGTGCGCCAGAAGCCCGCGCCGTCAATCGCTGCCGCTTCAGGAATTTCCTTGGGAATCGAAGTCCGCCCGGCCAGCATGATTACTGTCGAAAAGGGAATCAGCCGCCAGGAGTGAACCAGAACCACGGAAGCCATCGCCAGGGTTGGTTCGCCGAGCCACATCGGTGCGCCATAGGGCTTAAAAATGTGGGCCCAGACCAGCACCCAGGTGATGACGCTGTAGATCGAATCCAGAATCCACTTCCATCCAATCGCGCCCAGCGAAATCGGCGCCACCCACGGCAATAAGATCAGCAAGCGCACGAACCAACGGCCGTGAAATGCGGGTTCGAGTGCGATGGAAAGAATGCTGGAGGCCACAATCACGATAATCTGCGCGGATATGGTGAACACCACCGAATTGCGCAGCGCCGCTCGGAAGCTCGGGCTTTGCAGAATGCTGCGAAAATTCTCAAGCCCCACAAAATGGAAACCCATCGTCCCGATGCGCGCGTCGCTGAACGCGTACAGAACTGCGAGAAGGAGCGGTGCGCCGATCAGCAGACCGATATAGGCGACCGCAGGCAGAAACATGAACACGCCGACTTTTCGATCGTCTACTGCCACGGAAAAGGCCTCGGGGGAATTCGCTTACCAGTTTTCGCATCGAAGAATTTCAGTTCGTGCTCAGGCACCGCGAAATCGTAGGTGGTGTTCGGCGTGTAGGTCTCAAGAACGCTGGAGGACACGCGTGCACACACAGGCTTATCGCGGAATCGTGTTTCCGGAAGTTTTCCATAAAGCACGCGTTCGGAACCGAGATATTCAGAATGCTCCACAAGCAGCCGCAACGGAATTCGGTTTCCAGAACCCAGCAAATCGGCGGGAAGCAGGTTCTCGGGCTTAAGAGTCTTCGTCACCTCGTCAATCGGTGCCCAGGGCGCGATAAGCCCGGCGGGAAGAAACCGCTCGGGGCGAAATCCTACGATCACATCATCGGTTTCGAGCAGGTTCATGGGCGGTGAGCCTAGAAACGTGGCCACGAAAGTGTCGGCGGGATCGTCATAGACTTCCTGTGGCGTTCCGATCTGGCGGACCTGGCCCTGATGCAGCACCACAATGCGATCGCCTAGCGCCATGGCTTCCACTTGATCGTGCGTAACGTAGATCGTAGTCGTCTTGATGCGTTGATGAAATTCGTCAAGCTCTTCACGCGCGGAAGTTCGCAGCTTGGCATCGAGATTCGATAGCGGTTCATCGAGCAGGAACACTCGTGGCTCGCGGACGATCGCGCGCGCCAACGCCACTCTCTGGCGTTCGCCGCCGGAGAGTTGGCGCGGCTTGCGGTCGAGAAGTTTTTCGATTCCAAGCAGGCCTGCCGCCCATTCCACTTTTGGCTTGTGCTGTTCCTTGGGGACTTTCTGCGCTTTGAGAGGGAAAGCGATGTTCTCGCGAACGCTCAGGTGGGGATAAAGCGCATAACTTTGAAACACCATCGCGATACCGCGCTCGCGTGGCGTGAGATTATTGACGACAGTGCCGCCGATAAGAATTTCGCCAGAGGTAGGCGCTTCGAGGCCCGCGATCATGCGCAACAGCGTGGTTTTGCCGGAGCCGGACGGACCGAGGAGGACGAGGAACTCGCCCTCCTTTGTTTCCAGATTTATGTTGTTAACTGCTCCTAATGTGCCTGCCTTAAATACCTTGGTCAGATTCCTGATCTGAACGACGGCCATCGAGCCCCCAAACAGCTGTCATAGTAGCCTGCCTCATTTGTTCCATCGAGCAAAGATGCGTTTATATTCCGCTTCGGCCGCCTTCAGCGCATCTTCGGGCGATTCATCGCCGCGCGCCACCTTGGCAAACATCGTGGGAATCACCCACGTCTTGAAAGCCTCGTCAATCGCAGCAGTAGCATAACCCGGATAGCCGACGTTGGTGGCCCAGTCGAGCACGTTTCCCAGCACTTTGTATTTGTCGGTTGGGTTCGCTCGCGAATCGTTGGAAATTTCTTTCTTTAGATCGGGCACGAGGGTGGGGAAGCACGGGAAGTTATAGAACTGACCGGCCTCGAAGCCATCGTGAAAGTGGTCCATGTAATCCACCAGAAACTGCTGCGCGCCCTCCTTGTTCTCTGCGAAATTCCAGATGACGTAGCAGTTCATCACGTGCTCGGCGGCAATGCGGCGCGCAGGGCCCTTGAGAGCTGGGCTGATCATGATCTTCGAGTCGATCGGAAGGTGTTCGCGTTCCGCCTGGCGCGTGATGGAGATGGCGTTCATCACGAACGAAACTCGGCCCGCCAGCATCGCCTGATTGTTCGAGGGCGGGGTCCAGGTGAACACCTCGGGCGTCTCCGTCTCCTGGTACAGGGCCTTTACGAATTTGAGCGCTTCGAGGGTTTCCTTGGAATTGATCGTAACGTTGCCAGCTTCATCTTGCTCGGCGCCGCCGAAGGACCAGAGAATCGCGCGCATGGCCATGCTGGTGTCGAGTTCCTGCGCGAGCCCGACGCCGCAGGGATGGCCGCTCTTGTCGCGAATCTTCTTTCCGCCGACGCGCAAATCCTCATACGTGTCCGGACCATTGGGATAGCCGGCTTCCGTCCACCAATCCTTGTGCCAGTTTCCCGGATCGGGCGTGTAGGCATCGGAGAAAGCGAAATACCGTTTCGTCTTCGGGTTGTAAGTGGACTTGTGCGCGAGCTCAATTTTTTTGCCGTGCTTCTTCTCCACTTCCTGGTACACGTGGGACATATCGATCGTCACGTTCTCGTAGGCCGCGGGCGGGGAGAGGAACATGAAAAGATCGTGGCCCTTTTGCGCCGATACTTCCGAGGCGGCACGGGTGCCCAGATCCACCAGGTTGATGTTGTCCACCACCACGTTGGTATTATTTTTCTGGCCCCATTCCTTCGTGAATGTGCCGTTGAACCAGGTGTCGTAGGCCGGCACGAAGTGACTCCATTGCAGAATCTTCAGAGTTTTCTGCTGGGCCTGCGCGCGCTGCGGAAAAAGAAAAGCCGGTCCCGCGCCTGCTGCCAGCGCACTGGTGCCCGCCAGCTTGACGAACTCTCGCCGAGAAATCCCACGGCCTCGCTTCTTCGACATCTCAGTCCTCCTATTAAGTGCGGAATGCGGTCGCACCCCGAATTACATACCTATTAAAGTGGGTGACGTTGCGTTGGTCAACTTCTCCCCCGATATTTTTTGAGGCAAACGAATCGCCCGGCAAACGTGAGACGCGTTTCAATCCGCGGGAGATCGTGCCGGTTGACCCCCGGCGACTTCGTCCCAAATCTTTACGCCGTGCGTTTCCTTCAGCAGCAGGGTCCCCACGATAAACGTGATCCCCGCCACAATCATCGGGTAGTACAGCCCGGCGTAAATATTCCCCGTCGCCGCGCACAACGAGAGGCCAATGAGCGGCAGCATTCCGCCGAAGACGCCGTTGCCGATGTGATACGGCAGTGAAAGCGACGTATAACGCACTTTGGCCGAGAACGACTCCACCAGAAACGCGGCGATCGGCCCGTACACCATGCACACAAAAATCACCTGAATAAACACGAGCAGGCCGAGCATGAATTTGTCTGGATTCGTCGCTTCCTTGGCCGGCACGCGATTTCCTGTCGCATCGACCGTCATCGCCGTGAGGCTAATCGCGCCCGTCACTTTATTTGTGGTCGATTGAATGCCGACGATGTTATTGCCCGCAGCTCGCTCCATGGCGTGATAAATCGGAATATACGCGATCACGGCGATCAAGCAACCCGCCATCATGATTTTCTTGCGCCCGATCTTGTCTGAAAGCGCGCCGAAAACCACGAAGAAGGGCATTGAGAAGAGCAGAGCCACCGCGATAATCTTGTTCGCCATCGTAGGATTGATCTTCAGGACCGTCTGCATGTAGAACAGCGCATAAAATTGCCCCGTGTACCACACCACGCCTTGACCTGCGGTTGCTCCGAAGAGGGTAATGAGCACCTGTTTCAGGTTCGGCCATTTCGTGAATGCGTCCTTGAGCGGCTGTATCGACGTCCGTCCCGCGCTCTTCATTGACGCGAAAATCGGCGATTCCTTCAACTTCAGCCGGATGTAGAGCGAAATCGCAACCAAGAAAATCGAAATTAGAAACGGAATTCGCCAGCCCCAGGCGGAGAACTCTTCTTTGCTCATCGATTGCTGCGTTACCAGAATCACGATCAGGGAAACGAAGAGTCCCAGCGTGGCTGTGATTTGAATGAAGCTCGTGTAATAGCCACGCTTCCCATCAGGCGAATGCTCGCCGACGTACACAGCCGCGCCGCCATACTCGCCGCCCAGCGCCAATCCTTGGAGCACTCGGATTCCGATCAATGTGATCGGCGCAAACCATCCCGCTGTCTTGTAAGTCGGCAGTAGGCCAATCACCGCTGTGGACAAGCCCATCACGGACAGCGTAACCAGGAAGGCATACTTGCGGCCGATCAGGTCACCTATGCGCCCGAAGAAGATCGCTCCGAATGGCCGCACCAGAAATCCCACTGCGAACGTCGCGAGGTAAGCGATATAGGCAAACGTATCGTTGCCGGGCGGATAGAATTTCAGCGACAGAACAGCCGCTAAGCTGCCGAAAATGTAAAAGTCATACCATTCGATCATCGTCCCGACCGACGACGCCGTAATCACCAGCGGCAGACTCTGCTGCGCCTGCCGTTCCATCCCAAGTTCCTGTCCTCGCGTGACCATGAAGTGCCTCCTCGTTTGGGACGGTACAGGTCGTCCCTCGCCTGTGTCGCCGATTCAGAACCTCAGAACGGATGAGACGTAACCGCTGCGAAAAACCTGCGGAGCCGCCGAGACGACGGCTCCACAGGCCGCAGGTTAAATTAGGTTCAGCTCAGAATGTAAGCTCAGAACGTTACGATCGTTCCGAACTCGTTGCGCCAATCGTGAGCCGTGCGTGCGTCTACGCCGCGGTAAAGTTTCCTGACTTCGTTCACCGTCGTCGTGTCGTACCACGTGGTTTCGTTCACGATCGATGCCCACTTGTTGATCTTGTACCGCAAGGTCGAAGCAACGTAATCGGTTCGCTGCAGGCCGTTGGCACCCGTCCGAGCTACGTCCTCGGCCTTGGTGCGGTCGAGACCTCCCGTAATCGAATAGGTCCATCCCGCATTGTGGCCTTCCGGATCCGCATGGAAGATTCTCGAAAGCGGAAAGCTCGCCTGCACAAAGCCGCCCTGGTCGCGAACCGGCCGCAGCCGAGCGAACTCTGCGCTCCCGTCGACATTCACGAACGGAATGGTGTCGCCGGAATCGGCGATCCCGTTTGCGATAACCGGCAATCCCATCGTGTCCGCGAAGGTAGAGTTCAGGTTGCCGAAGAAGAACCGCGTATCCCCCCCGTGGAAGTACTTGCCCACTACGGTGACCACCGGTGTCGGCAACTGGAACTCTGCCGTCCAGATGTTTTGCGGGATATTGAACCGGAAGCCTTGCGGAAAGAATTGAGCTACCGTGCAGCCGGCTGGAGCGCCACAACCAGTGAGGATGGGGTCTCCCATCGCGTTAAGTAATATTGTGTCGGTTTGCGATCCGACAGTTGCCAACGTGCCGTGCAGGACGATCTCCGATCCCGTCGCGTGATGTCCGCTGAAGATCAGCTGTGCGGGCGCCACACCTGGAGAATGAAAGATCGGATATTCGAACACGACGCGGCCTTCGACTGCTGGCTGCCCGCTGTCAGAGCCAATCCGCGCGCCGAAGCGCTCGTTCAGCTGCTCCGCTACGCTGCTCGCGGGCACCGATATTCCCGGAGGCGTCGCGGCCAGGTTTGCATCGCCGAAAGCCGACATCAGGACGGCAGCTTCCGCTTGAACCTTAAAGTCCCCCTTGTGGAGGATCTGAATGCCTCCCTTGATTTGCGGAAGCCGCTCATAGATATTCCCGAAGAAGGCCATCAGCTGTGTTGTTTCGACGATGTCGGGCATCGTGGACGACGCCAGCAACGTCCAGTCCTGCCCGAACTCGGCGAAGACCGGGTGGCCGCCGATGTGCGTATCCATTCGAACCCACGCCTGTCGAAGGCTCACTTGCGAGGAACGAAGAGAGCTGACGTTGCGGTTGTTGACGACGGTGTAGTCGCCTTCAAAGTCCATCTCGATTCTGCCCGTCATCACCAGGTCACGGTTGGGCATCGGCCAGTAAAAGTTTGAACCGAACCGCGTACTGCGCACTTTACCGTGCACTTGGGATCCGCTATCCGGCCCGGTGTCTCCCAACAACAACGGAAGAGGGAAGTCATTGTTGCCGAACGTAGTACCGCCGCTGTTGGTCGAATCATAAATCATCGTTGCCTTGATAAACCCGTAAGGGGTCAACGTGGCGCCACTTCCGAGCTTGATGTCACCGATGCCGGTTGGTTTCGGAGCATCGATGGGCAGAAGCCGAACGGGCGCTACAGCCGGAATGATTCCGCCCTCCGCCGGCGCCCCGAATGTGAAGGGGTCCGAAGTGGCTGGCGGTGGCGTGGAATCCTTCGCAACATGAAGCAACGCGTTCGTGTAGTGGCCCCCTGAACCCTGGTTGCTTACAGGTTCCGTGGATCCCACTGTGTGATCGTAATCGTCTCGACTGATCAGACCCTTTGATACCAGCAAATTCGCCAGCCGCGCGTTCGCTTCTTCAGCGCTCCCGGCTTGACTCAGCTGAGCCGCTTCATCCGAAGAAAGAATCCCCTTCGACTGAAGCAGCTGAACGAGCGGCGGTGTTGCTTGCTTATCCTGCCCTTGAGCGGCGGCAGGTAAGGCCATCCCCACGGCTACGACTGCCATGAGGAGATACACCCGTATTAAGTTCATGTATCCATCCTCCAACGAGATTTGCGATGCGGAGCCCCGACCTGTCACTTCTGGACCTCCGAACAACCCCCGAGAATCCTAACGAAATTGCAGCAGAGATACGCGCTTAGTCGTTGAATGTCAAGCAATTCCACATAGCGGCATCTAGGATTTGAGGCTGCTGATAATCGCCACCGCCATCCCTTTGGGTGCTTGGTTATTTTCACAGTTTCCGGCAGGGTGAGCCGAAGAGCCGGTAGCGATAGGGGATTGGATTGATCAGGCGAAAAAGTACTATTTACCAAGTTGAGGCGCGGCGCGGCCTGTTCGATTGACTCCGTCTTACCCTCTGCCAAACTGGCTTAAAGGACCTCACTCAATCGAAAGAAGGAGTTCTCGCATGAGTTTGTACAAGCGCTCGATAGCGATGGTGCTCTGCTCTCTGCTGACCGGTCTTCCTGCGATTGCACAACCGGCGGGCAACAATCAGGTAGCGGGTCAGATTAACGCATTGATCCCGGCGGCCACCCGCAACTCCCAGACGGCCAAGTTGAAAGAGGAGCTGAACTGGAACGATTTGCTGAAGACCGAAAAGACAGGCCGCGTCCGCGCCGGTCTTAAAGACGGTTCGATTCTGAGCGTCGGCTCCGAGAGCGAACTCCGGATTGTGCAGCACGATACCGTCTCGCAACAAACCGAACTGGAGATGGATTTCGGCAAAGTTCGCAGCCAAGTGACGAAGGTCACCAAGACCGGCGGAAAATTCGAAGTGAAGACGCCGAACGCCGTGATTGGCGTGATTGGCACCGATTTCTACACATCCTTTGAAGCAAATAAGACAACGGTCATCTGCTACAAGGGCCAGGTCACGGTCACGCCCGTCGGCAACGCAGTGGCCGCCGGCGTTGCTGGTTCTACCTCGAGTGCCATCACGGTCTCGGCTGGTCAGATGGTGGTAGTCACGTCCGATGTGCCTCCTGGGAGTCCTTCGCAAACTCCCTCGGATGTTTTGGAGGCAAGCCTGGCGGCGACGGCTGTGGTAGCCGAAGCTACGCCGCATCATCACGGCCACCTCGTGCGCAACGTGCTGATCGGCTCAGGGCTCGCCGTCGGATTAGGGCTCGGCTTGTATTACGGCACTCGCGGCGGCGGCAATGGCACCTGCAAGCCCGGCAGTCCCAACTGCGGCTGAGTTGACTTGCAGACGAAGCAAAAGCCACGCTGGGCGCAATGGGCTGCAAAATTCGCGCTTCGTCACATTGACCTCGGGCTCGCCATCGCCATCACCTTGGCGGGCCTGACGCTTTTTGCGCTCTCCGGATTGCAAGGCAATTCCCACGCCGCCCTCGCCTTTCTTCAGAACGTCGAGCGGCGCTCTCTCGATCTGCGTTTCGAAATGCGCGGCCAGCGTCCGCATGACGACCGCATCGTCATCGTAGCCATCGACGAAAATACGCTTCAGCAAATCGGCTCGTTCCCGCTTCCCAGAAGCAATTACGCGAAGCTGGTGAATCAATTGAACTCCGGCGGGGCCCGCGTGATCGCCTTTGACGCCACCTTCCCCGACCCTGAAAGCAATTCCGCCCGGCAAGCACTCGAGAAATTGAAAAAAGATATCGGACCAAACGCCGCCTCCTCGATGCTGCAGCAGATAAACGCTCTTGAGGCAGCCACCGACCAGGATGCAAGGTTTGCGTCGGCTCTGAAGAATGCCGGCAACGTTCTTCTGGCCCACATCTTTCTCGATTCGCAACCCAATCCAAAGCTGGCCGAAGAATATTTCAACATCGTGTGGGCGCACGCCTTTCCACAAGTGCTCAAAGTGAATAAGCGCGGCGGACCGGATTTCGACATGGGCCGCGCCTGGATCGAAAACGGCGGAACGGTGATGGCTGGCGCGGAAGCCAACATCACTAAACTCGCCGCATCGGCCGCCTCTTTCGGATTCATCAATATCAAACCCGACCCTGACGGCACTTTGCGGCATGCTCTCCTGATGATGCGTTACCAGGACCAGGATTTTTTCCCCTCGCTCGACCTCGAGGTGGTGCGCGAATACGAAAAGATTCCCGACCAGGACATCGCCGCTTATATCGCGCCGAACGGCCTCGAGCGCATTCACTTTGGCCGCCACACCCTACTTCACGCGCGCGACGGCAGCGACCTGATCAATTACACCGGCCCTTACCGCACCTATTCGCAATATTCCATGGCAGACATAATTTCCGGCGCTGTGCCCCCCGAAACCTTTCGCGACAAGATCGTGCTCATCGGTCCCACCGCACTCGGTCTCGGCGATATGCGCAATACGCCTTTCGCGAATCAGGATCCCGTGTACATGGGAGTGGAAGTTCATGCGAACATCATAGATAACCTGCTTCACAACGAGGAAAAAGGACGAGGCTTTCTTCAGCGCACCGGCTATCAGGAAATGGCCGACGTGGCGTTTATACTCCTCTTCGGCCTCGGCTTTGGCCTCTTGTTCAGCCGCGTCACTCCGCTCTATTCAACCATCCTCGTAATCCTGGCACTCGCTGGTTATGCCTGGTTCGTATATTTCGGCTTCGCCCAGAAAGGCCTCTGGTTCAGTTTCGTGATACCCGCCGGCACGCTCGCGGCTGACTATGTGGCGATCACCAGCGTTCGCATGATCCGCGAGGAGCGCGAAAAGCGGAAAATCCGCAAGACCTTCTCGCAATACCTCTCGCCCGGAGTGATCGAGCTCATCGAAAAAGATCCGGAGAAGTACATCCGCACCGGCGGCGAAGAAAAAGAACTCACCGTGCTCTTCAGCGACATCCGCGGATTCACCACTATCTCCGAAAGCCTCACTCCGGACCAACTCGTCCTGCTGCTCAACGAATACTTCGGCAAAATGACGGACATTGTGTTCGCGACCGATGGAACGCTCGACAAGTACATCGGCGACGCCATCATGGCTTTCTGGGGCTCGCCCTATCCGCAGGCCGACCATGCATTCCGCAGCTGCTCGTGCGCTTTGCAAATGGTACGCGGCCTCGCGGAATTGAACGCGAAGTGGAAGGCTTCCGGGCACCCGCCGATCTCGATTGGCATCGGCCTCAATACCGGTCTGGTGAATGTCGGAAACATGGGTTCCGCCCGCAGGCTCTCCTGGACCGTGATGGGAGACAACGTGAATCTCGCCTCGCGTCTGGAGGGAATCACGAAGGAGTATCACGTGCAGCTAGTGATCAGCGAAGCGACGCATCGTCACGTAGCCGCCCAGTTCGTTTGCCGCGAGCTCGACAAGATACGAGTGAAGGGCAAGAATCTCCCCGTGACCATTTACGAATTGATGGACGTCGCGGCGGAGAAATCGAAATACGAGCCGCTCCTCGAGCGCTTCGAGCAAGCGATGGCGGCCTATCGCTCCCAGAATTGGAGCGAAGCGGCCGGAAAGTTTGCCGACATCCTCGCGGAATTTCCAGAGGACGGCCCGTCGCAGGTGTTCCTCTCGCGAGCAATGGAATTTTCAGAGAACGCGCCCAAGGGCGCCTGGGACGGCGTGTACGTCATGAAGACGAAGTAGCGGCGGAGGCGATGCTTGCTCGACGTTAATAACATTCGCTCACACACGTAGCAGTGTTCTGGTAGCCAATCGCGCAAAAGTGGTCGGGGCATGGAGAGTTTTGTTGGACCCTAGTTGGACTCAGCTTTTTTCTTCGCGCAGGGCGCGCGCTAGTCAGGCGCGGCTCACGCTCGCTTAGCCTTCGCGTCCGTCACTCGAATGATCACGCGCTTGCCAAGCGCCCTGGCTGCCCGAGTGATCGTATCGAGTGTCACAGAAACATTCTGAGGATCCAGCAGGCGATCCAACTGTGACCTGCTCGTGTGAAGCTGTTTCGCCATTGCTTGTTTGGTTTTCTGTTGTTCTTGCATGGCTTGTTCGAGTTGCCAAGCGAGCACGCGTTTGATAGCGACGGCTTCCACTTCTTCGCGGATTCCTTCCTGTTCTAGAAAACTATCAAAGGTTGAGCCGCTGTGATTTCTTACTTTGTGATTCTTTCTTACTTTCATTTGAGTCCCCTTTGATGCTTGCTCTTGTTACTCCGTGCGAGTTCTAAATCTTCAGCTGCCGTCTTCTGCGTCTTCTTGATGAATCCATGCAGCAAAACCATCCGGCCCTTTTTGTCGATGTAGAAAAGCGTCCTGGCGATGCGGTTCTGCGCCAAGCTCGTTCTGACCTCGTAGATTCCGTCGCCCAATGGCCTGCAAACGGGCATCCCATGGGCCAGCCGAACTCCATCGTCTTAATGTCCTCGCCGATTCGCTTCCTATCCTGGGATGAGGGCAGACGCTTCAACCACGCCGCACGGGTTCTCCGTCCGCCTCGGTGCGAAAGAAAATCGCTGGAACCCGCTTCCCTTGTCCTTTGAGCCCTTCAGGCTCGGTACCCCTGTCGGTCTGGGACTCAAGCTTTTTACTCACTGGGCGAGTGTACCACACCTGGTACATAGAAGGGAAGCGCCTTTCGCAGGCGTCAATCGGCGCTGAAGCTTTCTGTGCCTTGGGGGCTGTCCAAGATCGTGGAAGACTGGCTGTGCATCACCATCGCGGTAGGCCCTCTCGAACTCGTCTTCTGCCGTGCTTTCGTCCCGGTGTTCCAGAACATGGTGGACTAGGCTTTGAGCGCCTTCGCGGGCAGGTACTGCCGTGAAGTAAATGGTCGGGGCGTGGAGATTTGAACTCCAGACCTCCTGCGCCCAAGGCAGGCGCGCTACCAGGCTGCGCTACGCCCCGACGTGATGAGCCCCTCGATTATACACTTTGCAAACTCAGAGGCAGAGTCCGCGCTGCTTTGATGTATGCATTCGTTCAGGCCGGAACCGCGCCACCATAGGATCTCAATCCAAGATATTGTGTTGTTTCGGCTATTTCTACAGCTTTCCCTGTATGTCACCTTACTGCATTTGAGGCGATCATCGCCTACTGCATGCGGACTCCTCGATCCACTCAGGTACACCGCACGAAGTGTTGGAGGCTCCGGTAAGTGCGCATCTTGATCGCCGACGATCATGAACTGGTGCGCAGGGGTGTTCGGTCGGTCTTGCGCACTCGACCTGACATCGAAATCTGCGGGGAAGCGACTGATGGCCAGGATGCCGTCGAACAAGCCCGGCATTTAAGTCCCGACTTGGTTGTCATGGACATCAGCATGCCGAGGCTCAATGGCCTCGAAGCCACCCGCGAAATCCGTCGCATTCTTCCCACCACCAATGTTCTGATTCTCAGTCAGCACAATTCCCCGGAAATGATGCGCCAGGCTTTGAATGCCGGTGCGCGCGGGTATGTGGTGAAGACGGCCATTTCTCAGGATTTGCTCAACGGAATCCACGAGTTGCGCAGCGGCCGATTATTTTTCCCCGATTCCATCACGGGCAGTGCTGCCAACGCCAATGTCGACGTGCAGGAAATTCTCCAGCGCAGCCGGGCTTTTGAAAAGGCGTTACGCGAGAGCGAAGAGCGTTATCGCTTGACGTTCGAGCAGGCCGCTGTTGGCATTGCCCATGTCTCAAAAGAGGGACATCACCTTCGCGTGAATCAGAAGCTTTGCGAAATCGTGGGCTACACGCAGGCTGATTTGCGGAAACTCACGATAAACGAGATCTCCCACCCCGCGGGTTTGGAAGCCGACGTGGCCCAGGCCGATCGCGTCGCCGCAGGCGAACTCGATCAGTACTCCACCGAAAAGCGCCTCATCCGCAAAGACGGCTCGGAGGTGTGGGTCAATCAAACCGTTAGCGCGGTTCGCGATTCCGATGGACGTCTCGATTACCTTGTCTGCGTGATTGAGGACGTCACGGAACGCAAGCAAGCGGAATTGGCTCTCGCCGATGCTGCGCGACATCAGAAGGCTCTGTTTCATCTCGCCGATCACCTCCACAGAGCCACTTCCGCCGACGAGACCTTCAACGCTGCGAGGGAAGCGATTTTGGGGGCGTTGCAATGTGATCGCGCCTCGATATTGCTGTTCGACGAGCAAGACAAGCTTCGGTTTGTCAGTTGGTGCGGTTTATCCGAGGCCTACCGTATAGCCATCGAGGGCCATTCACCGTGGCGCCCAGATGACCGGAATCCTCAGCCAATTACCGTGGAAGACGTCGAGACCTCTCATTTCGAACCAGCTCTCAAATCTATGGTTAAGGCGGAAGGCATCGGCGCGCTGGCATTTGTCCCGCTCGTTTCCAATAGAAAGCTGATCGGGAAATTCATGGCCTATTTCAATGCGCCGCATATTTTTTCAGAAAGTGATATTGAATTGGGTCTCACGATCTCTCGCCAGCTGGTCTTTGCCCTCGAACGCCAGCGCGCGGCAGACGCTTTGCGCCAGAGCGAAGAGCGTTTTCGCGCCATTGTCGAGACATCCCCCGAATGTGTGAAGTTAGTCGCTCCCGATGGAACTCTGCTCCACATGAACGCCGCGGGTCTCGCGATGGTCGGGGCGTCCTCGGTGGAAGCGGTGGCAGGACGGAGCGTCTATGATCTCATCGTGCCGGAAGATCGAGAGCGTTTCCGTGCCTTCCATCAAAAAGTTTGCCGCGGCGAAAAGGGCTCGATCGAGTTTGAAATCACAAGTCTATTAGGCGCTCGCCGGCAAATGGACACCCGTGCTGTCCCCCTACGCCAGCCCGACGGGCAAATCGTTCATTTGGGTATCACCCGCGATGTTGCGGTTCGCAAGCGGGCTGAACGCGCCGCCGGCCTGCTCGCTGCCATTGTGGATTCTTCCGATGACGCGATTATCAGCAAGAATCTGAATGGCGTCATCACCAGCTGGAACAAAGCAGCGGAACGGTTATTTGGCTATACAGCGGACGAAGCCATCGGGCAGAACATCACCCTTATCATCCCAACCGACCGTCGCGGCGAAGAGACGGAAATTATTGCCCGCATCAAGCGCGGCGAACGAGTGGACCACTTTGAGACCGTCCGCATTCGAAAGGACCGCACCCTTCTCGATATTTCCCTCACAATTTCGCCGGTAAAGGATCTCAATGGCAACGTGACTGGTGCATCTAAGGTGGCCAGAGACATTACTGACCGCAAGCGCGCTGAGCAGGTGTTGCGAGAAAGTGAAAGCCGTCTTCGGACTCTCTCCGAGAAATTGGATTCAGAAGTTCGCGCGCGCACCAGGGAATTGGAGTTGCGTAACGCCGACGTGCTGCGGCAAGCCAATCAGCTGCGCGAGCTTTCATGGCAAATGTTGCGCATTCAAGACGACGAGCGCCGTCATATCGCGCGAGAATTGCATGATAGCGCCGGCCAGTTGCTTACGGTCCTTGCCATGAATTTAGCCACTCTAAGCCGCACAGCTCAGGAAAAAGCGCCGGAACTCGCGGAATTCGCAGACCAAGCGCGTGATTTGGTGCACCAGTTGACCAGCGAAATTCGGACCAACTCCTATCTGCTGCACCCGCCTCTCCTGGATGAAGAAGGATTGCAGTCTGCCATCTCCTGGTATGTCCGCGGATTGGCCGAACGCAGCGGCCTCGATATTGCCTTTAAGATTTCCGATGGCTTTGGAAGACTTCCCCGCGAAATGGAACTCGCCGTCTTCAGGCTGGTGCAGGAAAGCCTCACAAATATCCATCGCCACTCGGGCAGCAAACGCGCCATGATCGAGATTTTTCGGACGCCGGAACAAGTTCTTCTCGAAGTGCGCGATGAAGGCAAGGGAATCTCGCCCGAAAGGCTCGCAGAAATTCAATCGCGAGGCGCAGGCTTTGGAATCCGGGGTATGCGCGAACGCGCACGCCAATTCGATGGCGAGATGACCATCGACTCGAATGGCCAGGGAACCCTTTTCCGAGTTACTATTCCGATGTCGAAGAACGAACCGGCGGCAATCGATGAGCCCACGACTCAAGAGCACAGGACTCAGACCGCGTGAAAAGCATCCACTAGAGCTGGGAACATTCAGGTGATCAATGCGAATCCTTATTGCTGATGATCATCTTTTGGTTCGCCGCGGAGTCGGCGACCTTCTCACCAAGGAAGCCGGATGGGAGATTTGCGGCGAAGCCACCGGCGCCGCCCAGGCTTTCCAGAAAGCCACGGAATTGACTCCGGATCTAATTCTCATCGACATCAGCATGCCCGACGGAAGCGGTCTTGACGTCGCGCGTCGAATCCGCCAGGAAATTCCTCAAATCAAAATTTTGATGATGAGCCACCACGACGCCACGCAATTCGAAAAAAGCGCAATCGAATCCGGCGCGGACGGCTGTATCGACAAAGCCAGGCTGGCCCTCGATTTGGTCAGCATGATAAAAGACCTTCAGTCTCGCACCGGCAATCTCGCCGGTGCCAGTCCCGCCTAACATCCTTCGCTCCGGATTTCTTTTGGTACCCACGACGATGCTTTTCTCGTCGTGGGCCTTCATCCCGAGCTTCAAGACTAAGGTCTTGCAAGAACAAGATCCAGCTTCGCAGCTTCCACGAACGCGCGAAAGTCTCGATCTCGCGTAAGCAATACAATGCGCGCATCGATACAAGCCTGCGCGATCAGTGCGTCACCAAGGCGCGCCCTGCGCCGCGTTGCCACCACCTCCGCCCGCAAAATCCCGGAGCGCTGCCAGAATCCAGGCCGAATCTCCATCTGAGGTATTTGCAGGAGCATCTCGGAAACTTCCGGCGGGAGCTCAGGATCGCTCAATAACTCGGTAAGAACCGCTGGCACCATCACGACTTGGCGTTCTTCAAGCGCTCGGTCGAGTTGTTCCGTGTCGTCGCCGGCGCCGCCTTCGAGGAACGCAACCCACGTGCTCGTGTCAGCCGCGATCACCGGTCAGCTTTCAGCTCGTCCGTAGTCTGCGAAAACCGAACTTTTCCCCGAAGCTCCCGCAGCCGAGCATAGGCGTGCGAAGCCGCCACAAGCTGCAACCCGGTGCGCACGGTTTGGGTAATACCGGCCCCGCTGGCCTGCTGCGCCTTTTCAAGCAAATCCTCAGGCACTTCCACGGTAATTTTGCGCGCTGTCTCCATAGTGAGGAGATCATACCATACTCCTCACCAGCATTGAGTATGGTATTCTGACTATGCCGAATTTTAATCTACGGTTCCGCGATTAAATGTCTTCTCAAGTATTTTATTTTGTTAGAGTTGCGAATTTCTAATCGGCGGTAAAAGCGGGTTAAGGAACTTCGGCACGAGCCTATTTTCGATTCAAGTCGCAGGTCCGATTCGACCTCAAATCGGCGCGTTTGCGAGCGCTAAATAGTCTTGTCTTTCGAATAGCAGATCTTTTCCAGATTGCATTCGATGCACAGCGGTTTGCGCGCCTTGCAAACCCGCCTTCCGTGCCAGATCAGTTGATGAGAAAACAGAATCCAGCGATCTTCAGGGATCACTTTCATCAGATCGGTCTCAATTTTTTTCGGATCGGTATTCTTCGTCAAATCCAGCCGCCGCGAAAGCCGCTGCACATGCGTATCGACAACGACTCCCGAAGCGATTCCGAACCCCGTTCCCAGCACGACGTTCGCCGTCTTTCGCGCAACGCCGGGAAGCGTGAGAATCTGCTCCATCGTGCGCGGCACTTCGCCGCCGAATTCCTCGACAATCTTTTTGCTGGCGCCCAGGATCGATTTCGTTTTGTTGCGGTAGAAGCCGGTCGAGCGGATCTCCTCTTCGATATCGCGCGGGTTCGCATACGCGAGCGCGGCGGGGGTTGGATACTTCTTAAAGAGCCCCGGCGTGACCATGTTCACGCGCACGTCGGTGCTCTGCGCCGAAAGAATCGTGGAGATCAGAAGCTGAAAAGGGTTGTCGTGCTTCAATGCGCAGCTGGCCGCCGGGTAGGCTTCGTCGAGTCCACGCAGAATGGCTTTCACGCGCTCGGGATTTGGGCCGCGGCCGAATGCGCTGCTGCGTGATGATTTCTTCGCCGGCCGCGCTGAAAGCTTTGCCGCGCGATTCGACTTCGTCGCTTTCTTAACGCGAGCTTCTTTCTTTGCTGCTTCGTTTTTGGAATTTGCCATCGAGCGCAAAACTATAGCATAGCGATGCTATGGTTCGACCGCACGGATCACGACGTCTCAGGAGGCGAAGAAAAGATTTTGCGCGAAGCGCCATTCGGAATCGGTCCATTGGCCTGCGCAGCGGTATCCGGTTCGCTCGCCCATCTCGATTACTTCTTTCAAGTCGTATTTGTGCGAACTTTCGGTCCAGATCGTCTCATCTTGGCGCATATAGAAACCGAAACCGGCCTTGCGAATCGTGATGCGCTGCCATTCCGTGGAACGCAGGTGCATTTCGATGCGCCGCTCCGATTCGTCGTAGCGCACCACATGTTCGAATCGCGAGAGATCGAAGTCCGCAGCAAGCTCGCGATTGATGCGGGCCAGCAGATTCTTGTTGAATGCAGCCGTGACGCCGGCGGGATCGTCGTAAGCCAACTTCAGCATGTCCACTGGCTTTTCAAGGTCTGTCGAAAGGAGCAGAGCATCGCCTTCGTGCAGAATGGCTCGCACTTCGCGCAGAAATTGATCTCCAGCCGGGCGATCGAAATTGCCGATGGTGCTGCCGAGAAACAGCAGGAAGATTTTTTCGCCTTCGCGGCGGCGCGCAGCCACTTCCTGCAAGCCATCCAGATATGCCCGTTCGAAGCCGACGATGCTGACTCGATCTATCTGTCCGAGCTCCTGCTGGCAACGGCTCAGAGCGCTTCCCGAAATATCAATCGGGTAGTAGTTCACGCGCTGCTTGCGGGCGAGCGCTTCCAGAAGCAATCTCGTTTTTTGCCCGCTGCCGCTTCCCAGTTCTGCGACGATCACGGGACTCGGCAGACGGTCAACGACGTCTCCGGCGTGGCGGCTCAATATCCGCATCCCGGCGCGGCTCAAACCATATTCTGGCAGCACGCAGATCACATCGAAGAGCGCCGAGCCCACTTCGTCGTACAAATATTTTGAGGGGAGTTCTTTTTGTCCCGGCTGGCTGAGACCGATGGCGACATCGGATGCAAACTCGGACAGAACCTGCGTAGAGACGGTTGTAGGAACTAATCGTGGGGAACTGGACATGATTTATTCCTCGACGCACCGGAAGGTGGCGTAGACGTAGGGGTAGTGGGGCTGAAACCAATTGCGGAACGAGCGCCGCAGCATCGATGCATCGGTGCGGGCCGATCCTCCCTTCATCACGAAATGCTTGCCGTCAAAAAAGTCGGCCGAATAACCTTTGTAGAAGGGAAAGGGTGTGAAGCCGGGGAAGGGGCCAAACTGTGTGGAAGTCCATTCCCAGCCATTGCCAAGCAGATCGTGAACGCCGAACGCGCTCGCGCCCGCCGGGTGTGCGTCGACCGGCGCTGCGTGCCAACTCTTGGAGTGAAAATTTCCGCGCGAGCGATCGGGAGGCGCGTCACCCCACGGATACTCGCGTTCCGCACCTTGCGGCGTTCCGTATGCGGCTCGATGCCACTGCGCTTCGGTGGGCAACTTCTTGCCAGCCCATCGCGCGAAGGCAGCCGCTTCCGCATAGCTCACGTAGACCGGCCAAGATTGTGGCAGCGGAATGATTCCGAACATCGAGCGGTATTCCCATTGCGTGTCGGGGTCGGTTGCTGGCGAATTCGAACGCGGCAGCCAGAACTGCGGATGATCGAGCCGCTGCTGGCGTTTCCATTCCCGGTCTTCCGGGCGCCAGTAGCGGGAATCTTCGTAGCCGCAGGCCTGGACGAATTCCATATACTCGCCGTTCGTCACCGGAAATGCGCTGATCGAAAATTCGGGAACTGAAATCTTCTGAGTCTCGAATTCGTTGTCCCAACCGAAGGTGCCCTCGCTTCGGGATTTTCCGAGGGTTGAGGTACCCGCGGGAATCGTTACCCAGCGCGGAGCTGGTGAGGGCCGCGGGTCGCTCATGGGCGCGGGATGAGGAACTTTTCTCTCGAGCGGCAAATTGTGAAGCAAATAAGAGAGCGTCTCGGCGTGCATCAAACGATGTTCGATCGCGACATGCAACAAAGTGCCGCCGGCGAGCAACGCTTCGCGACCGCGATCGGATTTCCGCAACGCCTCATCCAAGCGGGTGCGGATATTCGTCTTGTATTTCTCGGTTTTCGCGATGTTGGGCCAATCTCCGGGTTTATCTGTGGGCAGGCCGCCCCCGATCGGGTCGATTCCGAAGGCGAAGAGCTTGTCGAACGCGGCATCGTGCGTGCCGAGTTCGAGCGGGCCGCTCAGCAGATTCCAGTCAAAGGCTTCGAGATGGCCAAGATAGAAAATCAGGCGATGGCGCTCTGCAATCGGGCGCTCGTAAAACGAGTTGGGAGGCAGGATCTCGAAAAGCGCATCGGTTTGTGCGCGAGCATCCGCCATTCGCGAAAGCAAGTTGGAGAGAAGATCCGGCGCGACTTTGGAAGTTGCCACGAAGCCACCTCGGCGGGCAGACCAGCCATTCTCCCGCAGCCCCGAGTTTCAGAGCAAGCTATTTGATTCCCTAGGGAAGAGAAAGGACTCTACAGGACTCGCCCTTCAAGGTAGGCAATTGCCTTGCGAAAGGCCCTACCGCGATGACTGTATTGATTTTTCTCTTCGCGCGTGATCTCGGCGTAGGTGCGTCCTAGCTGAGGAAAGAAAAACACTGGATCGTAGCCAAAACCTTCGGAGCCCCTGGGCGCCTTTGCGATAAAACCTTCGATTGAATCCGATAAGACAGCAATGGCGCGTCCATCTTGCGCGAGGGTGGTGACGCAAACAAAGCGTGATTTGCGATCGTCGCCACTCAGCGCGCTCATCTCGTTTAACAGCTTCTGTACTCGATCGGAATCATTCGCTCCGGGACCGGCATAACGCGCGGAAAAAACACCTGGAGCGCCGCCCAGGGCCGGAACGACCAAGCCGGAATCGTCAGCCAACACAGTACCCGTTGCAAAACGGCTGTAGTGCAGAGCCTTTCCTGCGGAGTTCTCGGCGAAGGTCGGCGCGGGTTCCTCGAAAGGCGGAAGCTCACTGAAACTTGGGAGAAGCGCCAATTCGATCGGTGATTCGCCCGCCAGAACGCGGTACTCGCGCAATTTTCCAGGGTTTGAGGAGGCGAGAAATATTTGAATCGGTTGAAGCGAGTTCAAAGGACCTTATCGCGCTCGCGAGCTGAAATTCATGTGCAGCAGTTCCTGCTGCGCTTCCTGGAGTTGACGAATTCCGCCCGCAGCGAGGGCCAGCAGTTGCTGAAGCTCGCGATCGGTATAGGTGCGGCCTTCCGCGCTGGCTTGCACCTCGACAAAACGGCCGCCGCCTGTCATCACGACGTTCATGTCCACTTGCGCGCGCGAGTCTTCTTCGTACGCGAGATCAAGAAGAAGTTCGTCGCCGACGATTCCGACGCTGACGGCCGCGAGTGAATCCAAGAGGGGCACGGAACGAAGCATTCCAGCCGCAACCATGCGTTCGAAGGCGAGTGCGAGCGCCACGAATGCTCCCGTAACGGAAGCGGTTCGCGTGCCGCCGTCGGCTTGAATCACGTCGCAATCGAGCCAGGCGGTTCGCTCGCCGAGCGCTTTTAAGTCAGTGACGGCGCGAAGCGCTCTGCCGATCATGCGTTGAATCTCGAGTGTGCGTCCTGATTGGCGGCCTCGAGCGGATTCGCGCGGAGTGCGCTCCTCCGTGGAGCGCGGCAGCATTCCGTACTCACCCGTGACCCAGCCCTTGCCCGAACCTTTTCGAAATGAAGGCACTCCGTCTTCGATCGTGGCGGTGATGATCACGCGCGTGTTGCCTTCTTCGATCAGCACGCTGCCTTCCGCGTTGGGAATGAAATCAGGAACGATTTTTACCGGGCGCAAATCATCGGCAGCGCGTCCATCGGCTCGCAATGCTGGCTCCTCTCGGGATCCGCGTGTTTCACGGAGAGAACTGCTGGCAGACAGTTTGACGACTGCTGCGACGGGTGTCAACAATCCTCATAAACCGGTCGCGGGTCAGTTTCCGGTTAATGTGTTTACCAGGCTGGGTCCGGCAGCCGGCAAAACCTTCCTCCCGAAAGTCATCAGTAAACACCAGCCGACTTATCGGGAATTGGATTGGAACAGCCTTAGGAAAGGGCCGTGGACGAACTATGGTTTATTAGTCGCCACGGACGATGCCGCCGGACACGCCACGACTAATCCCCGAAGGGCGAAGTAGTGAGGAATATCGGTCATGGTAATGACATGGTCGGCGCTCTGTTGCTGAACGCCCAGTGATGTCAGAAGCGCGTGCCGGTTCGTCTTGCATTGGCCCACATATGTCTCCCACGGATCGTGGGTTTCCGCGAGAAGCTTGATCCGCGCTGAGTCAGGTTCCCATTGAGCCCCAAAGGAAATGCCAAGAAGAAATCGATCCGCCGCGTCCGCGCTCATAAATTCCGACTTCCCGTGGAATTGCGTATCGATTGAATGCTTGTAAATCTCGGCTTCATACAAGATTTCCTGTCGCTCCTTCATCCGAACGATCCACGCATCGTTGAGATCCGTGAGAGTGATTTCTCGAACTCGAAACCGAACCCCAGTCGTCTTTCTAGCGATCAGACCAAGGAGTTGTCGATTGATATTCGCCTCAAGAACGAGCACGGTGTTCCGCATCTTGCCGTCAGGATACGGTAGCCGCGCCATCGTCCGATGAATTAGGTAATTGAAACCGATCCCCAACGTTTCCGGCATAAGGGAGGGTCGCATCCGTGCGATATGAACGAAACACGCGGACACCCACGCAAGACCGTTGTGAAGAACAAGCTCGCCACAGGGCGGCACCGCTGGTGCCAGCGCCTCTGGCGGGACGGGGTACGTGACCAAGAATCGCCTCGTCACTGTCCCCTTCATATGAAGCCCGCGAAGTGGCTCCGTGGGCGCTAGGTCGCTCAGCGTCTTCATGACGTGTTGGCATCAGCTCTGAGGGAACAGCATGTTCTCATGGCTGGTCGCTGAACATCGCTAGGGTTGGGATGGTCGCACAACAAGGAGTTCGCGTCACGAGCATTCTCCTGAAGTCTGCTTGCATGCAGGCCCTAGCTCCCGATAAACGTGCTTGTGTTTACCTGCGACCCCAAGTCTTGAATGCAGCGTTCCTTCGAGGCCCCTGAAAGGCAATCCACAGCTGCGGTGTAAAATACCTCATAGAGTGCCAGTTCTAGCCGGTCTTGGGTTCGGGCCTGAGGCACATCAAAAGAAAAGTAGCAGTGAAAAAACAAGGAGCACACGATCATGAAGGCAAAGAACACGATCTGCCTTTGGTACGACAAAGACGCGCACGAGGCGGCGCGCTTTTATGCCGCCACCTTTCCGGATAGCAAAGTAACCTCGGTTCACGAGGCTCCCAGTGACTATCCGGGGGGCAAGAAGGGCGATGTGCTGACGGTGGAGTTCACCGTGGTGGGCATTCCGTGTCTCGGCCTCAACGGCGGCCCGATGTTCAAGCACAGCGAGGCCTTTTCGTTTCAGATCGCGACGGACAATCAGGAAGAGACGGACCGTTACTGGAACGCGATCGTCGGCAATGGCGGAGCGGAAAGCCAGTGTGGTTGGTGCAAGGACCGCTGGGGCATATCCTGGCAGATCACCCCGCGCGTGCTAATGGATGCGCTTTCGGCTGGTGGCGCGGAGGCAAAGCGCGCCTTCGAGGCGATGATGAAGATGAAGAACATCGACATCGCCGCTATTGAGGCAGCGCGGCGAGGCTGAGGTGAGTAAGGCGATGTAATGCGATGTAATGCGATGTAGTGCAGGATGGTTGGCTTGGAGGCGTATGTTCCGCGGGCGGGTCTTAGACCCGCCCCTACTGACATGTTGGCGGCGTCTCCGATGCGCGCTCGCGTTGGTGTCACTTAGATCGAGGTTTCGCAACGCTGCCCGGTCGCCGGGATTTTGGCGGTGTGGAAGCATTCGGAGGGTTCGTCGCAGGGGTTGCGTTTGATTGCGGAGGCGCCAGCGGCGCTGCGTTTGGGGGATTCAGGTCGAAAAATCCAGTCAGGTCTAAATGTCCTGCCAGTGTTTCAACTTCTTGTCCGTGGATGAGAATTTTCAGGCGGCGCACGGTCGCGACGTTGTTCTCTAATGTTCGCGATATTGAATCCACCACCAATTGCTCGCTCTCGATTCCGGAAGGAGTTTCCGAAGAAAGCGCGTCGGAAAAGTCCGCGACTGCAGTTCCGTCGGGCAGGATATAAAACGCAAGCAGTTCGGCGTCTGCTGGAATTGTGCGCTGTTCGGGCGAGGGCGTATCGGCAATCAGCGCCTGCAAGACTTGCTTGCCGCGCTCTACCGGTTCAGCCGAAAGAGCCAGTTCCACGGTGGTGCTGGTGACGCGGTCTTCTCCCGCAGCCCAGTAGATTCTGGCACCCTGTGGCGCGTCGGTTGGCGTCTTGGTTTCCGGGGCGAGGACTTCGCGGCGCGCTTTTTCTTCAGATGACTGCGATTCGGCGAGGCCGCGCATGCGCTGGTGCAGTCCGCGCAAGCTGATGAGGCCTACCAGCACCGCCACGGTGAGAATTCCCAGAGCGATTTTGAGATCGCGCGGCATTAGGGCTGACTCGTGACGGCCGGAGTGGGTGGAGTGGCCGGAGTGATCGGGTGAAATGCAGCAATGCCTTTCGCCATGGAGGCTGCTAGCGGTCCCGATAACGACGTTAACGCGATCGGGTCCGAAACGGAGACACTGGAAATTTCGACCGCTACGGCGGGAGCTGCCACGGAGCGCAAGTTGCGCACTGCGGCCGGCGTGGGAGCATTCGGCGATTGCGGAAACCGATGCGCGAGCTCGATCTGCACAAGGTTTGCCAGGCGCAGGCTTTGATCGGCGAAGGGGCGCTGCGCTTCCTCCCAGGGGATCGCAGTTCGAAAGCCCTGCTTTACTGGGGTGGATGCGAGCGAAGTGTCTGTTTCCTGGAAGGGAACTGGAAATTGGTAGAAGTATGCGCGCGTGTTGCCAGTGGCGCCGGTGGATGAAACGTGCAAGCTGACGAAGATGGCATCGCGGTACGCGTTCGCCACTGCTGCCCGATCCTCATAGGAAGGATTCGAATCGTCGTTGCGAGTCATCACCGCGCGATAGCCTATTCGTTCGAGCTCTGCGCGCAGAATTTTAGCGATTTGTAATACCACGTCTTTTTCAACCAAGGTCGTACCGCGCGCGCCGGTGTCCGTGCCGCCGTGGCCGGGGTCAATAACAACGATCGGGCCGAGGTGGACGGGTGGCGGAGAAGCTTGTCCGGGAGGAGTCTGCTGAGGCGTGCCGGGAGCGGGTGGAGCGCTTTGCTGCGAGGGAGGTTGAGGAGGAGGCGCGGACTGGTTTGGAGCGGGCTGTTGCGGCGGAGGTTGCTGGGGCGGATTTTGCTGGTCTTGCTGCTGGGCGTGAGGATGCGATGCGCGCGAGGAAATTCCGCGAGCCAGCACCGCGGATGACAAACCTGCGCAAACTATGAATGCATAAAAGAAAGAACGACGCACGGCGAAGAGGATAACAGAATTGTTCGCGCCCAAAAGTGGGAAGCGGCAGCGACTTGCCGAGCGACTAAACGGCGAATCGAATCATGTCGGCGACCTTTTCGGCGATCATGGTGGTGGGAGCGTTGGTGTTGCCGGCGATGATTCTCGGCATTACTGACGCGTCTACCACTCGCAACCCTTCAAGGCCATGAACCTGGAGCTGTGGATCGACAACGGCTTGGGCGTCGTGGCCCATCTTGCAGGTTCCCACCGGGTGGTAAAGCGTTTGAGCTTCGGCGCGAATGAAGTCGGCGATTTCTTCGTCGGATTGGGTGGCGGCGCCTGGGTGCAACTCGTCGCCGCGGAATTTCGCGAGTGGCTGCTGTTGTGCAAGTTGCCGCGAGAGCTTCACGCCTTCGATAATCACGCGCATGTCGGCATCTGTGGAAAGGTAGTTGGCGCGGATCGCGGGTGGATCGAGAGGATTCGAGGATTTCAGCGAAATCGAGCCGCAACTTTCGGGAGCGATGAGCGTCGGGCCGAAGCCGAAGCAGTGGTCTTTGCGAGGGGTGAGGCCGTGGTTCACGTAATAGGCGGGGCCGAAAAGCAGCTGCAGATCCGGTCGTAGCGATTCTTCGCGGGTGCGCAAAAAAATTCCGGCTTCGGCCACGTTGGAGACGAGCGGGCCGCGTTTCAGGACGAAATAGCGGATGAGGTTGGGGAGCGATTCGGCGGTGGCCATGCTTACCGGTTCTGTGCAGAGGTAGCCGACAGAGACCATCACGTGGTCCTGCAGATTTTTGCCGACCCCGGGGAGGTCGTGAATCGGGTGGATTCCAGCGCGACTGATTTCATCTGCTGGGCCGATACCGGAAAGCAAAAGCAGCTGAGGAGAATTGATCGAGCCGCCAGAGAGAATCACTTCCCGATCTGCGCGGGCTGCTTTTGCGCCTGCGCTGGAGAAAAATTCGACGCCTACCGCGCGTTGTTTTTCGAGCGTAATTCGCGCGACGTGCGCATTGGTGACGACGGTGAGATTCTTGCGATTTATTGCGGGCTTGAGGTATGCGTCGGCGGCGCTGTGGCGGCTCCCGTTCTTCTGAGTGACTTGGTAGAGGCCGGCGCCATCTTGGAGGTCGCTGTTGAAATCAGGATTGCTTGGGATTCCGAGCGCGGCGGCTGCTTCGAGAAATGCGTGCGTGAGCGGATTCACGCAGCGTAGGTCTGAGACATGCAGTGGTCCACTCGTTCCATGGAATTTCGATTCGCCTCGTGCTTGCATCTGCGATTTCTTGAAGTAGGGAAGGACGTCATTGAAACTCCAGCCCTGATTTCCTAGGGTGGCCCAGTGATCGAAGTCGAGGTGATTGCCGCGGATGTAGATCATAGCGTTCATGGAACTCGAGCCGCCCAGCATTTTTCCGCGAGGCCAGTAGAGGCGGCGGTTGTGAAGGCAGGGCTCGGGCTCGGTGGAGTAGTTCCAGTCGACGGCGGTCTTGTAGAGTTTGGAGAATGCGGCGGGGATGTGGATTTCTTTTGCTTTGTCGGGGCCGCCTGCTTCGAGTAGAAGAACGCGCGAGTGCAGGTCTTCCGTTAGGCGCGCGGCCAGCACACAGCCTGCGGAGCCTGCGCCGACGATGATGTAGTCGTACGCGTTTTGTTTGGCGGGCATATGGTCGGAAGGGAATTAGAAGACAGCGGCCGGGCAATCGGCAATCGAATTATTGGTTAGTTGAGACTATTGCGTGGGAAGCATTGGGAGCGCGTATGGCCGACGCAGCGAGGGCGGCGTATCGTTAGGCCGCTTTGCGCTGAGTTCGTGACGCACCCGTTAGGCGACGAAGTGGCGCCGTGGCCCAATACGCGAGGAAGCCGCCGGCGATCAGCAGCGTTCCGAATGCTAGGCCGCTCATGCCGAGGATTCGTTCGCCTTCGCTGTGAACCATTGCGAAGCCGAGCAGCAGAATCGGGAAGACGCCAACGAGTACGGCGCCGACTGTGCCGCCAGGGACGCGAAATGGGCGGCGGAGATTTGGTTCCTTGATGCGCAATGCGACGAGAGCGAGGAACTCGAGCGAGAGGCTCATGCCATAGAGCATGATGTCGAGCGTGACGAGGCGTTCGAAGCCGAGGCCGAGGCACATCGCCCAGGCGGTGGCGAGGACGATGATTGAAACCCAGGGGGCGCGCGTTTTTGGCTGCAGCTTGCCGAACACCTTTGGCAGCATTCCGTCTTGGGCCATCGCGAGGGGCAGGCGCGAGTAGCTCATCACGAGAGCGTTGAACATTCCGAAGGCGCTCATCATGCCGCCGAGAACCAGCGCGGCTCGAAAAATGCGGCCTGCTAGGGGACCGGCTACGAGAGCTCCCATCATTCCGGCGAGGTCGGCCCAGGAGCCGGTCTCGAAAGCAGAGGCGGAAATGCCGGTGAGCCACATTGCGGCGAAGGGCAGGATGTACGTGGCTGCGACTACCAGCACGGCGATGAGCATTGCCTTGGGATAAGTTTTTTGGGGGCGGCGGACTTCGGTGGCGATTGTAGAGGCGTTGTCCCAGCCCATGTAATTCCACATGCAAATCAGGAGACCGCCGATCAGGCCCACGCTTGAGGTGGTGGGAGCGGCTACGGCGCCTTTCAGCGCGCCAATTTCCATCGGCGCAATCAGCACGATCAGCGCGAAGGGTAGCGAGAGCAAAAAGAAAAGCCAGAGCGACGAGATAGCCACCACTCGGATGCCTGCGATGTTCATCAGCGCGCAGACGGTGACTACTGCGAGACCGACCATCACTCCGCGGTGTCCTACGGCGAACCATGGAAAGAGTCGAGTGAGATACGCTACGAAGAGCGTGGGATAGATCGCCATGTCGAAGATACTGGCGACGAGCGACAGCCACGCTTCCTGAAACCCCCAGAAATTCCCGAGGGCTCGTCGCACCCAGGCGTAGTAACCGCCCTCCGACGGCAGCGCGCTCGAAAGCTCGCCGATCATGTACGTGGTGGGAAGGCTCCAGACGAGCGGCGTAAGAAGTAGAAGCAAAATTCCGAGGCCGTAACCGGCGCCGTGGATGATGTCTTCGGTGCCGTATGTGCCGCCCGACACCATGAAAAATGTGGCCGCTACCAAGGGCCAGACGGTGAGCTTCGCTACTTTCTTCTTAGTGGAAGAAATCGCCCGGGAGGGAAATTGGGCTGGCAGGGTGATGGTGCTCAATTTTTTGTCGCGTCCTCCGTCAGCGATCCTCGCTCTCTCACTGCCGCGCAAGGTGGAGCGAGTTCGCCTATCGCAATTGAAGAATACGGAAATTCAGGCGCGATGCAAGAGAAAACGTGAGCGCGAGCGAAAAATTTTTCGCGGATGAGTGCCGCCTCGTGTTCGCTAAGAAAGTTCTTAAAATATTTGCGGAGGATTAGTTGGAACTGCTCTTCGCCGCTTTCTTTTCCATACGGCGCTCTCGCTGCTCGGCGCTCCAAGCCTTCTGCTGTTCCGGCGTGAGGACGGCGAACACCTGGGCTCGGGTCTGCTTGGTTATGTCTTTGATTTGTTTTGTTTGCTGGTCGGGCGTGAGGGTCTTGTCCTTCTCAATGTCCTGCTTTTGTTTCTTGGCATCGTCGCGGATCGACTTGATTTTGTCTTTTTGATCCTGCGTCAGATTCAACGAGTCATCGTTTTCGATCGCATCGGGATTCGATGAGGACTTTGCTGTGCTTTGCGTGGCCGCTTGAGCTGCCTCAGCTGGGCGGATTGGAAGCGCTAAGCCGACCTCTACAACGAAAAATGACGAGAAAGCAAAAGCTAGCAGTCGCAATCTATTCATGCCTGTTCTCCCAATATTAAATGGATTAAACATCGGAACCAAACTGCTTTACGTCTTCAGGGCCTTCTTTCACGGCAACCTTTTGCTCCCCTTGCACTTGCACGCGAATTTGTTCGACTACATCTGGATTTGCGAGCGTGGTGATGTCGCCGACGTCCAAGGTATTCGAAATTGCCGCCAGGATTCGGCGCATCAGCTTGCCCGAACGAGTTTTCGGCATATCGGGAACGATGTGAACGGATTTCGGGCGGGCGATTTTGCCAATCATGGTCTCGATTGTCTTTATCACCTTGTCGCTCACTTCTTTGGGCGACGCCGTAACCCCTGGCTTGAGCGAAATGTAAATTTCCGGCACGCGGCCCTTGATTTCGTCGACCACGGGGACCACCGCGGCTTCGGCTACTTCATCAATCGTCAGGCAGGCGGATTCCAGTTCCTTCGTCCCGAGGCGATGGCCGGCCACATTGATCACGTCATCCACGCGACCGAGAATCCGGAAATATCCGTCTTTTGCCAGAAGCGCGCCGTCTCCGGCGAAATACGGCCAATCGCGCCAGTCCTTGCTTTTCGGGTCTTTGCAATATTTTTGGTAGTACTGGCGGACGAACCGGTCCTGGTCTTTCCAAATCGTTTGCTCGATGCCCGGCCACGGATTGCGAATACAGATATTGCCGGCGCGGCCTGCGCCGGCCGGAAGAACTTCACCGTTCTCATCGTAGATGATGGGATAGATTCCCAGCACACCCGGCCCAGCGCTTCCTGGTTTCATGGGATCGAGAGCCGGATTGGTGCTGCAAAGGAAGCCGCCCGTTTCCGTTTGCCACCATGTGTCCACGATCACCGCTTCGCGTTTTCCGACGACGTCGTAGTACCAGCGCCAGACTTCCGGCTCAATCGGCTCGCCGACAGTGGTCATGTGCTTGAAGTGGTATTTATATTTGCCGGGTTCGTGCGGGCCTGCCTTGCGCAGCATGCGGATGGCGGTCGGGGAGGTGTGGAAGATATTCACGTTGAGCCGCTCGGCGATTCGCCACGGCCGCCCTGCGTCGGGATAATTCGGCACGCCTTCGTAAATCACGCTCGTGGCCGCCAGCGCCAGCGGTCCGTAGACGATATATGAGTGGCCGGTGATCCAGCCAATATCGGCCATGCACCAGTAAACGTCGTCGGGATGAATGTCCTGATAATATTTTGCGGTTCCGGTGACGTACGCCAGGTAGCCGCCGGTGCGATGCTGGCAGCCCTTGGGCTTGCCGGTGCTTCCGCTGGTGTACATCAGGAACAGAGGATCTTCGGAGTCCATCGTCACTGGCTCGACTGTTTTCCCGCGAAAATCCTTCACCACCTCGTCGACGAAATAGTCACGGCCCTTCACCATGGGCGTCGCCGAACCATATTTTCCGGGATAGCGGCGCCAGACAAGCACCTTGTCGATTTCCTGGCCGTCACGCTTCGCGGTCTCAACGGCGATTTCGACTGCGGCTTTGTGATCGATCAGTTTTCCGCTGCGGTAGTAGCTGTCGGCGTAAATCAATACCCGGCTTCCCGAATCCGCAGCGCGCATCCCGCACGCCTCGCCGCTGAAACCGCCGAACACGACGGAATGGATCAGCCCAAGCCGAGCGCACGCCAGCATCGTGATGGGCAGCTCGGGGATCATCGGCATGTGGATGGTGACGCGGTCGCCTTTCTTCAATCCGGCGAAATCGCGCAGCATCGCCGCCGTTTCGTTCACGCGCTTGTACAGCTCCTGATAGGTGATGACCGTGGGTTCTTCGTTTTCCGGCTCCGGAACGGAAACGATCGCGGCTTTGTCCTTGTATTTCTCGAGATGCCGGTCCACGCAGTTGTAGCTGGCGTTCAGCTTGCCGCCGACGAACCATTTCCAGAACGGCGGGTTGTTTGTGTCGAGGACCGTGGTCCATCTTTGCGACCACGTAAGCATGTCGGCGTATTCTTCGAAGCATTTCGGGAAATTCTTTTCGCCGAATCGCTCCACGGCATTCGGGTCTTTCAGGTAGGCTTGTTCGACGAATTTCTTCGGTGGATAGAAATACTCTTCTTCCTTCCAATGAACCGCGATGTGGGCTTCGTCGGCTGCGGCAGCATTTGATCCTGAAGTTGGATTCTTGATTTCGGCCACGGCGAAGGCTCCTCCGGTTGGAACTGTAGACTGTATTTTCCGCGCTAATCATCTCTCTGCTGTGAAGCGCCGTCAATCCTAGGGCGAAATTAGCTGGCGCGAGCTAACGCATCTTTCCCCAAGGCTCTACGCAGTTCTCTGTATACGCGGCCAGAAACGTGAGTCCTATGCTGATAACGGGATACGGGACCGTCGTCGAACGATCAGGAGGTTGAAGAAACATGCCTTTGATTCAAATCGTTATTGTGCTGATCGTGATCGGTGTGCTGCTTTGGTTGGTGAACCTCATCCCGATGCAGGGGACTATAAAGTCCATTCTGAACACTGTGGTGGTGATCTGCGTGGTGCTTTGGCTTTTGAACGTGTTCGGGGTGCTTAGCTATTTGCCACACATCCGCGTGGGTTCTTGAAGTTCCCGGATTGGCCTGAATTGATCGCGGAGAGCCATTGCTGAGGTCGGTGAGGGCTGCCATCTTCAGCGATTTCGTTGCGATAAATTCCTCGACAGCTGTTCCAACAGTCCCAATTGCCCCTTTAGGATTTTGACTTTCGCGGTTTCGAGATCGAACCAATCGGCTTTGTCAATTTCCGGAAATGATTTGGTTTTTACGGAGCCTTTGGGCCACTCCATTGAGAAGGTGTTGCTGCGTATGGCACCCGCGTCAATGTCACCTTCAACGGCCCAGGCGTAAACGGTCTTGCCGCCCGGCTGCTTCACGGGATTGAGCGGTGTGAATATTCCCTCGATGGAAAAGCTGGTTTCTTCCGTGAATTCGCGCTTGGCAGCTTCGAGCGGCTCTTCGCTATCAGCAAATTCACCCTTCGGAATGGACCAAGCTCCATCGTCCTTCTTCGCCCAAAACGGGCCACCTGGATGAACCAGGAGAACTTCGACGCGCCCACTGGCGATTCGATAGAGGAGTATTCCTGCGCTTTGTTTCGGCATTGTGGATTCGCGTCCGGGAGCCGGCTCTAGCCGCCCTCGTCAGCGCAACAATTATGGCGAGAGCAGGATCCCAAATCGAGCGTGGAATTCGCGTGCGCCCCGGTGCGTGATTCGCAGCGCGCGTGTTTTCGGGCGGCGGGCCACCCATCCCAGCGTCAGAAATCGCGACAAGATCGCAGCACCCAACGCGCCCGCCAGGTGCGGGGTTCGCTCCGTCCAATCAAGACACTCGCGAGCAAACGAGCGCCTGCTGCAACGAACTTGCTCGACATCCACGCCCAACTTCGCAAGCCACGCTTCGCCGCGCGGCGCCACTTCGTACTGCCGGTTGCTGCGCGCCCGGATGAGGTTCGATGATTCGAGCTTCTGCCTCATTTCCACGGCGAGGCGGCCTGCCAGATGGTCGTAACACGATCGCGCCGTACGCAAGGCTTCGATCCGCGGATCGCGGACGATGTTGCGCACCGGCGATGCGGTTGCGATCGTTCCCAGGGCCTCCAAAGCATAGGCCACCTCTGGCTTGGCGATTCTGTAAAGGCGCTGCCGGCCCGAGGATTCGGCTCGAAGCAATCCGCCGTCAACGAGTTTGGAAAGATGGCCGCTGGCTGATTGCGCCGAAATTCCGGCCAGTCGCGCCAATTCGCCCGCCGGCAAGGCCTTCTCGTCCAAGAGCGCGATCAGCATTGCCGCCCGCGCATTCTCGCCGATCAGTTCACCTACTGCCGCAATGGGATATGTAGCGTTCATACGAGGATGATAACGCAAAGCCCTCCGCCACGTTTCATCCGTGCGTGAAACATCGTCGCGGCGCCGAGCTTAGGATTGGGACTGGAGGAAACAACGGAATGATTACGCTCTGCATTCGCTACACAATCGACCAAAATCAATATCGGAATTTCGAGCAATATGTCCGCGCAATTCTGGAACCGATCCGCCGCAGTGGAGGCGAACTTGTGGGCTACTTTCTGCCGACGAAACTCGCCGGGCCGACGAATATCGCGCTCGCTTTGATCAATTTTTCGAGTCTTGATGCGTATGAGAAATATCGCGAAGCGTTTGGCGCGGATGCCGCTGCGGTAGCTAGCGTCGCGGCCGTCGAAAAGTCCGGCTGCATCCTGTGCGAGGACCGCTCGTTCCTGCGCCGCATCGTGTGAGGATTCCCACGGACTAAGCGTGATCGGAGCATCTCAAGATGTAGTCGTAGAACATGGCTATTTTGCCCTTCGACGCGCCCAAAACTGCGGGCTCGCTCAGGACAAAATTTCGCGAAGCGAAATTTTGGAGGCGGGGGGAGTCGAACCCCCGTCCGAAAAGCCTTGCAACTCGAAGACTACATGCTTGTCCCGTTCCGATTGTTTCACTGGGAGAGCTCAGAGCGGGCAAGACGCGCTCCCGGCTAGTCCGATGATCTTACCGCCGCATTACGGACCGAAACGCGACGGCCAGCCTACTGTGTGACGCCTCATCTCAACCGCGTAGGCGACGGTTAAGGAGACGCGCTAGCTAGTTTTATCTAGGCAGCGAGAGCCAACTGTGAGTTGCCAGTTGTGTTGTTCCACCCGATAGCGGGCAGGTGGGGCCCGGCATGCCTTCGAGCCGCGACAGCTTCCGTCGAAACCGTGTCGCCCCCGTTGGAGGCTCTATTTTAACATTTCCGGGCAATCTCTGCTGGCGGTCGCGGCCGAATCGGTAATGGCCTGAAAACAAATGGGTTCGTTTGATGGGTTTTTAACCGGCTTATTCACAGAGCAGTGCTGTACGCCCAGGAACGCCTTGCCCGAATGTCAGTTGACACTCCCGCCGACCGTTTTCATAATCGCAAATAGGTAACTCAACATGAAAGAGCGCCAAAAATCGCTCGATAGAGCGCTGGAAGAAGCGGTATCGCGCGCGCTGCGCGATAATCTCGCTCCGCTTCAGCGCACTGCCGACGAACTGCATCAGGCCTACGCCGACCTGGTCGCGGCCTGTTCGTCTACGCGGCCTAGCAACGCTCTTCCAGCGATGCTTCGGGCGCAAACAGCGGCTTCCTCCCTCGCCGCGGGCCTTTCGGTGTTGTCAAACTTCGTTGCGGTAGCCCTGAAGCCTCGCGATTCGTCAGCCGCGGTTGAGGCTGAGGATTTGGCGGAGGCGGCTTCGTCAGTCGCACACGCGCATGCGCGATCGTCTTCAGCGGCGGTGGCAGAACCAGAGGAACAAGCAGCTCCCGAGCCCGCGTACGAGCCACCCGTCCCGACCGCCCATGTAGAACAGGCGGAAGCTCCTGTCGCTGAGCAATCTGCACAAGCCGAAGTGATGGCCGACCAGGCGGCCGTCGTTGAAT
>Ga0210394_10001285_pt1 | contig 41335 bp, 31 predicted proteins | sample IncBWC12MmetaG_FD_160121 | JGI IMG/M metagenome (GOLD analysis project Ga0210394, IMG submission 160121) | Forest soil microbial communities from Barre Woods Harvard Forest LTER site, Petersham, Massachusetts, United States - Inc-BW-C-12-M | ecosystem: Environmental > Terrestrial > Soil >...
CGTGATGGACGGCACGCCGATTTTCTCAATGTTCCCGCACTGCCTGCCGGCCGTCGAACTCCGCGGTTTTCGCGGCATCCTGAATTCCACCACCAACGTGGTCCTCACTGAAATGGAAAAGGGGTTCAGTCTCGACGAAGCCGTCAAGAAGGCCCAGGAAATCGGGGTCGCTGAAACGGATCCTTCGAACGACCTCGAAGGCTGGGACGCCGCCGTAAAGGTTGTCGCGCTCACGATCGTGCTCATGGGCGTGCCCATCACGCTCGACCAAGTCGAGCGCGTCGGCATTCGCAGCGTCACGCCCGAACAAGTCCGCGCCGCACGCGCCGCAGGCATGCGCTACAAATTAATCTGCCGCGCAGACCGCACCGCGGACGGCGTTCGCGCCAGCGTCCGCCCCGAGCAATTGCCGATGTCCGACCCGCTCGCACTCCTCGAAGGCACCACGTCCGCTCTGCGCTTTGAAACCGACGTGTTCGGCCTCTCGATCATCGAGCACAAGCCCGGCGTAATCGCCACGGCCTACGGCCTGTTCGCGGATTTCATCCGCGCCGTCTCGTAGCACTTACTCTCCTGCCGCCGTCACCGACGACTAGCCACTCACGGCGCGCCGCTTGTAGAATGAATTCCTCATGACGACGCCTCTCGTTCAGAAGGAAACCCTCGCGCCGGTCGATATTAACTGGGTCCGCGCGCAATTCCCCTCGCTCAGGCAAACGGTCAATGGCCATCCCGCCACATTTCTCGACGCGCCCGCGGGCACGCAAGTTCCACAGCGCGTGATCGACGCCGTGCGCGACTACTTCGAGCAATCGAACGCCAACACCTGTGGTGCTTTCGCGACCAGCCGCCGCACCGACGCTATGATTGCCGCCGCCCGGGCCGCCATGGCCGATCTCTTCAAGTGCGCTGCCGAAGAGGTTTTCTTCGGTCCCAACATGACCACCGCCACATTCGCGCTCGCCCGTGGCATCGGCCGCGATCTCAAGGCGGGCGATGAGGTCGTGGTCACCACGCTCGATCACGACGCGAACGTCGCGCCTTGGCGCGCGCTCGAAGAACTCGGCGTGGTCGTCCGCCAAGTCGACATCCGCGAAGAAGACTGCACGCTCGACATGGACGACCTGCGCCGCAAAATCACGCCACGCACCCGTCTCGTCGCCGCCGGTTACGCCTCGAACGCCGTCGGTACAATCAATCCCGTTGCCGAAGTCGTTCGCCTCGCGCACGAAGCAGGCGCCCTCGCGTTCATTGATGCCGTTCACTACGCCCCGCACGGCCCTATCGACGTTCGCGAACTTGACTGCGATTTTCTCGCCTGCTCGCCCTACAAATTCTTCGGCCCGCACATGGGCTGCATTTACGGCAAGCGCGACCTCCTTCTGCGTTTCCGCCCCTACAAAGTTCGCCCTGCGCCCGAAACGCTTCCCGATCGCTGGGAAACCGGCACGCAAATTCACGAAGGCCTCGCGGGAGTCGTCGCTGCGATCGACTACATTGCTGACCTCGGCCGCCATTGCGATCCTGCGTCAACCTTAACTCGCCGCGGCGCCCTCACCTCCGCCTACCACGCAATCCGCCAGCACGAAATGTCGCTCGCGGCAAAAATGATCCGCGGTCTGCTGGAAATCCCGGGCCTCCGCTTCTACGGCATCTCCGATCCCGCCCGCTTCGACACGCGCGTCCCCACCGTCGGCGTCCGCCTCGCCAATCACAAGCCGCTGGCCATCGCAACGTTTCTCGGCGATCGCGGCATCTTCACGTGGGACGGAAACTACTACGCAATGAACCTCACCGAGCGCCTCGGTGTGGAAAAAGACGGAGGTCTGCTTCGCATCGGCCTCGTTCACTACAACGCCGCCGAAGAAGTCGATCGGCTACTCGCGGCACTGCACGAACTCGCTGCTTCTCGTTGAAAGGAATTTTCCGGCGAGCAAACAGTTGAAGAAAATGGAGAAGGAATGAAGCACCCACCCTTCCCGATTCGCTGGAATACCGGAAAGGGTGGGACTTGAGGTAACAACTATCACATCCCGCCTTACATCGCAGGTTTGTTGATGTCTTCCTTCGCCGCCAGCCGCTTGTTCATCGCCTGCACGAACTGTTTCGCGCTGTCGGGCGCGCCGGCAAGCGCAAGCTCTCCTTCCTTCGAGGCATTTGCGAAGTCGCCCTGCGCGCTGTAGACGCGAGCCATCCCCGCGTGCGAATACCAGCTGTTCGGGAACTTTTTGATGCTCATTCGATAGATCGCGAACGCCTCGTCGTTTTTCTTCTGCCCTTGAAGCTGCCGACCGTAGCCATACAACTGCTGAGCTCCTGCCTTTTCAAGCGCCAGCGCGTGTATCTTGGCGGCCTCATCTTTCCGGCCCAGCCCGTCGAGAGCTTGCGATTTTGTGTCCAGATTTTCGTACCGCTCATCGAGCTGAATCGATTTGTCGGCGTACTTCAACCCCTGTTCGAAATCAATCTTGTTGCTGACCAGGTAGTCCGCCGCATCGTTCCAGCTCTCCCACGTGTATTGCGACAGCCCGCGGAATTGCCGTTCGAAATTGGCTTCAACGGTAGCTTTCAGATCGATTCCTACCTTGAATGGCACCGCGACCTTCTCCCACCGCAGTGTTACCACCGCTGAATCCACCTTCAGCTGATCGAAGTCATACGTCAGCGCCTCGTGAAAATCCGACGTCTCCGGCTTCACCGTCACGCGCAGCGCGTCTTCGTCCTGTTTGTAGCTGAAGCTTCCCCAGGATGTCGACGCCTTCGAGAAAACCACGGTCCACTGGTCCTTGTCCGGAATCATGTGCAGACCGTACGTTCCGCTAGCCAGCGGTTTTCCGTCGATCGTCACCGGATCGCTGAACGATATCGTGGTGTTCTCGTTCGCTCCGGCGCGCCACGGCTGCCCGTAAGGCACCAGTTTCCCCCAAACTTCGCGGGCATTTACCAGCGGGCGGTGATACTTGATAGTGACGTCCGTCAGCCCAATCCTCTGCTCCACCTCCGCCCTCTGGCTCGGGCCCGGCAAGCTCATCACAAACGACTGCGCCCTGCTCACTCCGGCTGCAAGCAACAAACATGGAATCAACAACAGCAATCGAATCTTTAACGGAATCTTTCGCATGTGAAGCTCCTTTTCTTTGTTCATTCGGGTTCCCCGCCGCACCTCGTAGCTACCGGTTTCCGCGGCCCGCGCCTTTTTCACTCCCGCCTCGCTTAGACGGATGAACTATGTCACCGTAAGCGCCCCTAGCCTACACGGTCACCCCTCACTCGCCTCTCAAATACCTCACCCATCGTGCTAAATTGTTGCGGCCAAAATGTCTTCTACCACCAATCGCCCAAAACCGGTGATTCTCACTATCCTCGACGGATGGGGCTATTGTCCCGCAAGCAAGGGCAACGCGATCCATCTTGCGCGCAAGCCCAACTACGATCGCCTGCTCAAGGATTTCCCCAACACGCTGATACACACTTCCGGCCCTTATGTCGGTTTACCCGAAGGTCAAATGGGCAACAGCGAAGTGGGCCATCTTAACATCGGCGCGGGCCGCATCGTCCATATGGACAGCACGCGCATCGATCAGCTTATCGCCGACGGCGAATTCTCGCGCCAGCCCCTGCTCGTCGAAGCCATGGAGCGCGGTCGCGATCACCAACTTCATCTGCTCGGCCTGCTTAGCGACGGCGGCGTCCACTCGCACATCAATCATCTCTTCGCCCTCCTTCGCATGGCGCGCGAAAATAAGGTCTCGCGCGTTTTCGTGCACTGCTTCTTGGACGGCCGCGACACGCCTCCGAACAGCGGCATCGACTTCCTCCGTCAACTCGAACAGAAAATGCGCGAGCTAGGCGTAGGCCAGATCGCCACCGTCGTAGGCCGTTACTACGCGATGGACCGCGACAACCGCTGGGAGCGCATCGAAAAAGCCTATCGCGCCATGGTTCACGGCGATGCCGATGCAAAATTCACCGATCCCATCGCTGCCGTTCGCTCGAGTTACGAAAAAGGTGTCACCGACGAATTCACTCTTCCGGTCGTCGCTACTACCGAAGCCGCGCCGGGAAAACCCGCCGCTCCTCGCGGCCTGATTCGCGACGACGACGCCGTCATATTTTTCAATTTCCGCGCCGACCGCGCCCGCCAGATCACCCGCGCGCTCGTCGAGCCCGGCTTCGACAAATTCTCCGATCCCGCGCGCCCCAAAAATCTCCGATTCGTCGCCATGACGCAGTACGAAAAAACCTGGCCATGGCTTCACTACCTTCTCTCGCCTGAAAAACTCGAACACATCCTCGCGAACGTTTTCGGCGAAATGCAGTTCAAGAATCTTCGCGTCGCCGAAACGGAAAAATACGCGCACGTCACTTATTTCTTCAATGGCGGCGTCGAAAAACCATTTCCCGGCGAGGAACGCACCTTGGTGCCGTCGCCAAAAGTTCCCACCTACGATTTGAAACCGGAAATGTCCGCGGCAGGCATCGCCGACACCGTCGTACACGCCATCGAGAAAGGCGAGTTCGATGCCATTATCATGAATTTTGCGAATGCCGACATGGTCGGCCACTCCGGAAATATCGAAGCCACGATTAAAGCTTGTGAAACCGTCGACGAATGCCTAGGCCGTCTTTCGCGGGCGCTCAAAGCTTTGCACAGCCAACCCACTTGGCTCATCACCGCCGACCACGGCAACGCCGAAATGATGATCGATCCAAAAACGGGAGGCCCGCACACGTATCACACCACCAACCCAGTTCCATTCATCCTGGCCAGCGGTGAACCCCACGTTCAGTTGCGCGCCGACGGTTCCCTGCGCGATATCGCCCCCACGATCCTCGGCGTCCTGGGCCTCCCGCAGCCGCCCGATATGACCGGTCGCGACTTGCGCCTGCAATCGAAATGAACTCAGAGAACAGCCAGAATCAAAAACCCGCAGAAACGCTCGGCTTTCAGCGCCCGCTAAACATTCTCCTGTTAATCGTCCTCTTCATCGCAACCACATTTCTCTGGTCGCTTCGTGTGGCAGCTATGCTTCTCGGCCTTCTCATCGTTGCCACGCTCATCAGTGTTTGGGTGCGCAAAAAGAAATCATGACGAGCGCAGCCAATCCCATTCGCGCCGCCTCGCCGCGGAGCAGCAGCGCATGAATCGCACGAAACCGACGGAAACGAAACTCCTGATCTGCGTGCGGCACCCGTTTTCACTCTGGAATCCGCCTCCCGAAATGCCCGAACGCATCCGGCAGCGCTGGCCGGAGATGCGCGTCACGCACCTCCCGGATTACGCCGGACTCGAAAGCGAACTCACCGACGCCAACATCTTCGTCGGCTTCTCGTTGCGCCCCGAGCAATTCCCGTGGGCGCGCCGTCTTAAGTGGCTTCACTCTACAGCGGCCGGCGTAGGCCAGTTGATGTACCCCGAATTGCGGCAGAGCGGCATTGAAGTCACGAATGCCAGCGGCGTCCATCGCATTCCGATGTCCGAGCACATTCTTGGAACGCTGATTGCTCTCGCGCGGCGCTTTCCCGATTGCTGGCGCTACCAGCAGCAATCGCGCTGGGCGCAGCAGCAACTGTGGGACGATCCCGTCCGGCCTCGCGAGCTGCGCGGCCAGATCGTGCTGTTCATCGGTTTCGGAGCCATCGGGCGCGAGGTCGCGAAACTCGCCGCCCCGCTTGGGCTACGGATTCACGCCGTGACGCTCTCAGGCCGGGGCGATGCACAACTTGCAGCGAAATTCTATCCAGCGGCCCAACTCCATGAAGCGCTGCCCGAAGCGGATTTCGTCGTACTGGCTGCGCCCGAAACGCTTGAAACGCGGCGCATGATCGGCGCGCGCGAGCTGGGACTAATGAAGCCCACTGCATATTTCATCAACGTGGCTCGCGGAGCCCTCGTCGACGAACCGGCCCTCATGGCCGCGCTCCAGCAACGCACGATCGCCGGTGCTGCACTCGACGTTGCTTCTCAGGAGCCGCTTCCGCCCGATAATCCCCTATGGAAGCTCGACAATGCTTTCATCACGCCACATATGAGCGCGGTGAGTGAACATTTGTGGACACGTCAAACGGATTTATTGATGGAGAATCTCGAGCGATGGTTCGCCGGCCGCGAGTTGTTGAATCGCGTGGATCTCGCGCGAGGCTATTGAATTTTCAATCGCCGATGGCGCTCTTCGGCGACGTGTAACCCTGGCGGGCATACACGGTCACGCCTTTCATCTTCCCTTTCTTATTCGGAATCATAAGGATATTTCCCTGAGCATCCAGCACGTCCACCTTCAACTTGTGATATTTCCCGTCCTGCGGCGTCGTCGGACTGAATCCCAGCGTGTATTGGCTGCGCAGTAGCGCCGCCACCGAATTGAAGATGCTCGGCGCCTCGCCCGAAAACCGCGGGAACCATGCGAAGCCTCCCGTCATATTTCCGAATTGCGTGAGCTGGTTTTTTGCCTGCGAATAGTTGATCGTGCTGCCGCGGCTGTACAACTCCACTTCTTCCGCCATACCTACGCTATAGATGGCCACATCCGTTTCCTTCATCCGCTTGTACGTTTGGTCCAGCGTGTGCTTGCTGAAGGTGTCAAACCCCGTGCACAAAAGCAGGATCGCCTTCTTTCCCTGCACGTCTTTCATCTCGTCCATCGTCTCGAGCAGCGCATCGAACATATTCGCTTCGCTGAAATCGGGGAAAAAGAGCGATTGGATCGACTGCGCGATCTCCTGCCTGTTGTGCGTGAAATCCACCTGAAGAGTCGTCTTGAGATCGAACGTCTTGAATGCCACCCAGTCTTTCTGGTTCAAATGGTGAAGAAAATCATTCGCCCAGCCTTTCGCTTTGTAGCCGAAGAATCCGTACGCGATCTTGCTGAATTCCATCAGGATCACGATCGTGATGGGCGCTTCGCTGGGAGCAAAATTCGCGATCTGTTGCGGCTGGCCCTCATCCAGAACACGGAAGTTCTCCTTCTTCAGATTCGTCAAAACGTTTCCTTCCGCGTCCGTCACCGTCGCGTCGATGTTGACCAGGTTCGTCTCCGCCGCAATCGTCACATTGGGCTTCTGTGCACCGGGCGCGGGCGCTTGCTTTTGTTCGGTGGGTACTGGCGCAGGCGCGGGGTTTTGCGGCGGCTGAGGCTTTACGGGCCCCTGTTGCTCCTGCGCGAGGGCCGTCCATGCGCCGGGAGGTACGCCCAGCGCCGCTACGATTACGCCCAGCAGAATGGCGCGAACCCACATTTTCGATTTCATGTTTCCCCTCTCACCCTTGGATGCTCCCACCCGCTGTCTTGGATGGTCGATTGCAATCCAGAAAACGCCTGGCGAGCCTGTTTCCGATGCGCCCGGTTCGCCATGATAATATCCAACTTTCTTTCCAAGGTAATGTACTTTCAGATTCAATCGGAGGCTGTAAAGATGCCGCGCTCGTTCGCTGGATTTCTTCTGCTGCTTGCCATGGGAACGGTTTCCACCTCCGCGCAAACCCGCCATCCCGCGCCTCCAGCTGCTTCGCCCGTTCAATCATCTTCGGTGGCGGGCTTCGACTTGCCCAAGCTCCAGAGCGAAGCGGTACTATGGCTTCAGGGCCTCATCCGTATCAACACCACGAATCCCCCGGGAAACGAGCTCGTAGCCGCAAAATATCTCGCTGACATCCTGAAAAACGAAGGCATCGCCTCGGAAATTTTCGAGACCACGCCCGGCCGCGGGTTCCTTGTCGCGCGCCTTTCGTCCAGCGCCGTTCCGGACCCATCGCGCGCCCTGCTCCTCATGGGCCACCTTGACGTGGTTGGAGTCGATAAAAAGAAATGGACCGTGGACCCCTTCGCCGGCGTCATGAAAGACGGCTACATGTATGGCCGCGGCACGATTGACGATAAAGGCATGACCATCGCCAACGTCGCCGTGATCGTCGCGCTCAAGCGCTCCGGCGCACGGCTGAATCGCGATGTAATCCTGCTCGCCGAAGGCGACGAAGAGGCAGGCGGCGAAGAAGGAATGAAAGCCGCGGTAGAAAAACACTGGGACAAAATCGCCGCAGGTTATGCCATCAATGAAGGCGGCAGCGTCGTCATTAAAAACGGCAAAGTGCAATATGTCGGCGTGCAAGCGAGTGAAAAGGTGTCCTTCGCCATCGACGTCATCGCCACCGGAACTTCCGGGCACGGCTCGATTCCGCGTAAAGACAATCCCGTCGAACATCTTGCCGTCGCGATAGGCAAGATCGGAGCCTACGAAACGCCCGTGCAGCTCAATTCCATCACCCACGCCTACTTCGAAGGGCTTGCCAAAGTCCAGGATGAGGAAACCGGAAAATGGATGCGTGCGCTCGAAGAAGCTGATCGGGCCGACCACGCCGCTCGCTGGATCTCGAATGCCAGCCCGATCTGGAATTCCATGCTGCGCGACACGATTGCGCCCACCATGCTTCAAGCGGGCATTCGCCGCAACGTCGTCCCCTCTGAAGCCCGCGGCGTAATCAACATCCGCCTGCTTCCGGGAAACATGCTCAGTCCGCTGCTCGCAAAGCTCGAACAACTTGTCGATGACAAACAAATACGCTTTGAAGAAGAAGCCGGATCCGGGCAATCGGCTCCGTCCTCTTCCGTCACTTCCGATCTGTACAACACAATCGCATTGGTTGCGGGCCGCGAGTTCCCCGGCGCTACGCTTGTGCCGGAAATGTCCACCGGCGCGACGGATTCCGCGCGCCTCCGCCTGCGGAGCGTGCAAGCGTATGGCGTCGATCCGTTTCCGCTCGAAGAAGCGGACCATCTGCGGATGCACGCCGATGACGAACGCATCCCGCTCGAATCCTTCCGTAAGGGAGTCGATTTTCTCTATAACATCGTCACCGCTTTTGCGGTCGCAAAGTAGCTCGAAGAAATGATGAAGCGCAAAGCCAAAATCGTCTGCACGCTCGGACCCAGCAGTTCTTCGCCCAAAATTATCGATGCTCTCGTAAGCGCAGGCATGGACGTAGCGCGCCTGAATTTTTCCCACGGCACGCCGGAAGAGCATGCCCGCAACGTAGCAGCGGTTCGGCGCGCTTCCGAGCATAACGAAAAGCCTGTGGGAATTCTTGCTGACTTGCAGGGACCGAAAATCCGCACCGGCGCACTCGAGAAGGGCCAGGCCGTGCACCTGCACTTCGGGAAGAGGTTCGTGATTACCACCAGAAATATTATCGGTACGGCTGAAGGCGTCAGCACCACGTTTCGCGCGCTTCCTGAATCTGTTCGCAAAGGCGATCGAATCCTTTTGCGCGACGGCGAAATCGCTCTGCGCGTCATTTCCACGCGCGGCAGTGACGTCGTTTGCCAGGTTGAAAACGGCGGCGACCTCGGCGAGCACCAGGGCATCAATCTCCCCGGCGCAAAACTGAAAATCCCCGTTCTCACGCGCAAGGACCACGAAGATCTGCGCGTGGCCCTAAAGCTGGGCGCCGACTACATTGGGTTGAGTTTCGTGCGAACCGCCGCGGACGTGCGCGCGGGAAAAGCCGCGATCGCGCGCCTGGGTAAAGATACGCCCGTAATTTCCAAACTTGAAAAGCCTGAGGCCATAGACAATCTCGATGAAATCTTGAGCGTCACCGACGGCGTGATGGTGGCGCGCGGCGACCTGGGCGTTGAGATGAGCCCGGAAAAAGTTCCCGTCGTGCAGAAACAAATCATCCTGCGCGCGCGCAACGCTCTCATTCCCGTGATCACCGCCACGCAGATGCTCGATTCGATGCAGAAGAATCCGCGGCCCACGCGCGCCGAAGCGTCCGATGTGGCCAACGCCGTCTTCGACGGCAGCGACGCGCTGATGCTTTCCGGCGAAACCGCTGCTGGAAATTATCCGCTCGAATCGGTGGTGATGATGGACCGCATCATCCGCGAAGCTGAAGCCAGCGTCACCGGCCTACTGCGTCCCGCGCGCTACACCGAGCTGCACATCGATGAAGCGATCGCCGAAGCGATTTGCCATGCTGCCGAAGAATTGCGCATGAAGGCAATCGCGGTTTTCACGGAAACGGGCTCGTCGGCGCGGCTCGTTTCAAAATACCGCCCGCGCGCGCCCATCGTCGCTTTCTCGCCGAACCAGCAAACTCGGCGGCGGCTCGGGCTGCTCTGGGGCGTGCTACCTCGGCGAATCGTCCGCGTCCACAATATCGACCAGCTCGCCGTGGCGGCTGAGAAGCGCCTTCTCGAAGAACATCTCGTAAAGCGCGGCGACATCGTTGGAATCATCGCGGGGACGCCACTCGCCACGCGCGGCACAACGAACCTCATGCGGCTCATCCGCATCGGCGGCTGAAAACAATTCACTTCACTATTGTTCTGTTTTTAATTAACCCAGTTGTCGGGGTTTGAGGGCGGCTTCTCGCGATGGTCGCGAACGTACACTTCGAATTTTTTGCGCAGCCTGCGGCGTTTCCAATCTGAAAAATAATTTCGGAAGTTATATCCGTACGATCCTCGCCTTAAGTAGATGTAGCCCACGAGCATTCCGCCGAGATGGCAAACGTGGCTCACGCCGTCGCCGGTGGAACCGATCGTCAGGAAAAACTCGATGGCGCCCATTACGATTACAAAAATTCGCATGGAGACGGTAACAGGCAAAGGAAAAACCCAAATCTGCCGGTGCGGCATAATAACCGCCACCGCCAGTAGAACGCCGTAAATCGCACCCGATGCCCCGATCGTTGGGACCATCGCGGAACCGTGGCCGCGCGGGTCCAGCAGCATGTTGACGATGATGTCGACAACGCCCGCGCCAATTCCGCAGATCAGAAAATACGTGTAGAAGCGGCGTGCGCCCCAGGTGTGTTCCAGAGCCGCGCCGAACATCGCCAGATACAGCAGGTTGAAAAGAATGTGCAGGATTCCGCCGTGCAGGAAAATATAAGTGAACGGCTGCCAGAACCGGAACCCGTGTACCACTGCATAAGGCCGCAGCGCGAACCAATCCAGCCAGAATTTTTGTCCGGCCTCATGGAAGAGCAACCCAGAAATCTCCTGGAGGAAAAAGACGGAAACGCAGACGATGCAAATCGTCTTGATGGCGCGGGGAAAGTACCCGCTCAGGTCAAATCGATAACCGCCTGAAAAGGAATTCACGACGGCACCAGTTTACGGTCTCGTTGAGCCCGAGTCAAAGAGTCGGACAAATTGGTTTCTAAGCACCGGGACGAGCTGGCCGGCGGGATTCGCACGGCTTCGAGCGCCCGCACGGTCAATGAAGAGCGGAAATGGAATCATCGTCAGGAAAGTTTCTTGCGCGCGAAGTAGAAGAGCGAACCCGCGAGAAGCATAAACATGAAAAGGCCAAATAGATTGCTGGTGGCAAGCGAGCCAAGAATCTTGGGGCCGAAGGAGAAAAGATCGGGACGCCACGGAAGACGCAGGACGGACGAAACCCACTGTGGCACGCGCGTGGAAATCTCGGGATCTTGCAATAGGGCGATGACGATGCCGAGCAGGCCGAATACGCCTCCAGCGGCGATCAGGCCGCTCGAATAGAGGGCGCCGGGGCTAGCTTCGCCCTCGTCCGCTTTTTTCGAAGTGGTTTCGACGAGCCACCGCACCAATCCTCCAGCAAACATGGTGGCCGTAGTGGCGATCGAGAGATACGATCCGACCGCAAATGCCAGGGAACGCACGCCGAGAATTTCGACAGCGAGCACGAGCGCGACACCCATCAAAACAAGCCTCCATGGCAGACGCTGATTCAGGATGCCGTTGATGACCGTGGCCATCAGACGCGCTTGCGGAGCGGGGGCCTTGTCGCTGCCGATGCCCTGTGCCCATTGAATCTCGATTTGTTTGGTGCCCGGGTCGTAGAGGTACTCGCCGTCGGGAACTACGCTCGAGCCCAGCGAGTTAATCAGGGCGTACGTTTTTCCCTGGTGGACGAAGGTGTCTTTCTCGATTTTCACGCCGGTGGGCAAAGCCTGGACGTTGAGCGGAATCTGAGTGGGAATGTATTTCTGAAGACCGGTGTTCATCAGATTCAACGTAGCGCCGATGGCGATGGTGGAAATGGTGACGCCGATGAGCAAACCCATTTGTTGGCGGACGGGAGTGGAGCCGACAAGATATCCGGTCTTAAGATCCTGCGAAGTGGCTCCGGCGATGGCGGCAGCGATGCAGACAACTCCACCGATTGTTAAGGCGAGAACCGCGTAGTTCGGGGCGGTCCACCCGGCGACGAAGAAAATTGCGCAGGTGGCCATCAGCGTGGCGATGCTCATGCCGCTGATCGGATTCGAGGAATTGCCGAGCAGTCCGCTGATGCGCGCCGCTACGGTCACGAAAAGAAATCCGAAAAAGATGACGAACACACCAGCCAGAAGATTTTGATACCAAGCGGTGTTTGCGCCCTTGATTGGATTAAATGTAAGCAGCACCCACATCATGGCGACGATGGCGAGCGAGCCGAAAATCACCACGCGAATCGACATATCGCGCTCGAGACGGTTCTTGGCTACTGCGTGCTTCGCGCCCTCGGACCGAACGTCTTTCAGTCCGGAACGCAAGGCGGAAATAATCGTCGGCAGGGTGCGCAACAGGGTAATCAATCCGGCGGCGGCGACGGCTCCCGCGCCCATCGGACGAATGTACTGCCGCCACATGTCATCGGGCGTCATCAGAGGAATGGGAATTGTGGACGGATAAATCGCGGTACCGCCTGAGAGCTGCCCGAAAAATTTGATTGCGGGCATCATCAGCAGCCAGGAAACTACACCGCCGGCGAAAAGTATGCCGGAGACTTTAGGGCCAATGATGTAGCCCACACCCAGATATTCCGTGGTGATGTTAGCGCGAAAGGACGAGCCTGGAAACCAGCTGGGCCGACTTTCCGGCTGCGAGTTCCACGCCTGGACGGTGTTCATGAGGAATGTGTAGACACCTCCGATGCCGAGTCCCCAGAAGACGCGTCCTGCAAAAGAGCCGCCGCGTTCGCCTGCGACGAGAACGTCCGCGCACGCGGTGCCTTCCGGGAAAACGAGATTCCCGTGTTCCTTTACGACGAGCTGGCGGCGCAGCGGAATCATGAAGAGAACGCCAAGCCATCCGCCGAGGAGCGCGAGCGGGAAAATCCGCCAGAACGTAAATTCGGAGCCGAAACCCAGGAAGATGAGCGCGGGAATCGTGAACATCACGCCGGCGGCCAACGATTCGCCTGCCGAGCCGGTGGTTTGCACGATGTTATTTTCGAGAATTGTGGAGCGCCCGAACGCGCGCAGGATGCTGATAGAGAGAACGGCGATAGGGATGGAGGCGGAGACGGTCAAGCCGGCGCGAAGCCCAACGTATACCGTGACGGCGCCGAACAGAAGTCCGAAAAGAGACCCGAGGACGACGGCGCGCAGCGTGAACTCGGCGATGCTTTCTTCTGCCGGAATGTAGGGACTGAATTCGCTCGGCGGAGCCGTCGAACTCCATTGCTTCTTCGCCACGCAACACCTCTCCTAAGAACCTTTGCTAATTGTCCGGTGCTACTTACGCGCGGCAATGCGGCACAGCGCGCGTTTGCTGCGACTTCGCCCTGAACAACGCGGCGAAGTTAGCATCAGAAGTATGCCGAGGCAAGCCGCAAACGCGCGATTCTGTCGTCGCTGCAACGGAATGTGGAAACCGCGATTCAGCGACGATTAGAATCGGCCTCGAGTGAGCGTTTTCAATGATTTACGCCCCTTTCTAATCGGCTGCCTCTGTCGATTAGAATTCTCGATTTCGGTTGAGATTTCGGAGTGGCCAAAGTCTTTGAAGTACTCGCACGTGCAGAAAATCCGCTCGTAGTGTTGTTGCATTGGTAACGTTCTAGCGGCGCTCCGCGCCCACGCATAGTGCTCCCTTTTGGTAACGGCGATCGTGACGCTTCGAAACCGGTAAACCATTGACAGACATCTTGGGCCGGAGTAGCGTGGCGACTAATTCACTGCTTGAGAACTGCGGGCCCGCCATCTCGGCGGGCGGAGTGTGTCGAGCGCCACTCATTTGATCGCGGCCCGGTTCGACGAGGGCCGAAGCGCGCTGCAATGAGCGACAACGATTGGCGACAACGGAGGTGGCTCCCAGCCATGACGAAAGCCAAGTGGAGTCTAATCGCAGCGGCGATGTTGATGGCACTTTGCTCGGTGACGATTCCCCGCGTAGCGCCAGCTGGGGACGATTGGCTTCCCGTTCCTCCCGCCGACCTGGCACTCAAGGATAACCCGGCGCAGCCGGGCGCTGATGCGATGATCCTCTACCGGCGCAGCCGTGTGGACGCGAAGCGGGCGGACATCGATGAAGATTTTGACGAGGAGTACTTCCGCGTCAAGGTATTCACGGCACGAGGGGCGAAGGAGACAAGCAAGATTCAGATTTTTTTCTCAAAAGAGAATTCCGACATCAAAGATATTCGCGCCCGAACGATCGGGACCGACGGCAAGATTATAAACTTCGACGGGAAGGTTTTTGAAGAGACGGTGGCAGCGAGCAACGGCAACTCGTATCTGGCGAAGACGTTTCAGCTTTCGGACGTACAGCCCGGTTGCATCATCGAATATCAGTATCGGCTTCAGTACAAGGCGGTGCCAGGGGCTGTCGTGTTCTATCTGCACTGGCAATCGTGGATCGTCTCGGACCGGTTTTTCACGCGCGACGCCAGCTTCTCGATCAATCCTTACGTTCCCAAGAGCAATTTTGACCCGACTCTTTACTTTCGGTCGACGGGACTCCCGAAGGGATCGCTTCCGCAAAAGCAAGGGAATGGGTCGTACTCGATGGAAGTGCACAACATTCCCGGTATCGAGGAGGAACCGCTGATGCCGCCCGCGCGTTCGCTGCAAGCGCGGGTGGAGTTTTTCTACCGAGATAAGGACGAACCTGGCGGAGAAACAACGCAACAGTTCTGGAATCGAATCGGTAAGAAGTGGAGCGATGAAGTGGACAAGTTTGTGAACAAGAAGAGCGCGCTGGAGGGGGATCTTTCGCAGACGGTGGGAGTCAGCGACCCGCCCGAGGTGAAGCTTAGGAAGATTTATGCGCGCGTACAGAAGATTCACGATTTGAACGACGAACCTCGAAAAACAGAGGCAGAAAAGAAAAAAGGAAACAATAAAACCGAAGAAAGCGCGGAGGGCGTCTTGAAACACGGCTCGGGAACCGAACGCCAGATCAACTGGCTGTTCGTTGGCCTGGCGCGCGCAGCAGGATTCGAAGCGGCGGAAGTCTACTTTGTGCCGCGGAATCAAGACCTGTTTATTCCTGGCGGGCAGAACATCGGTCCACTGACCGACGATCTGGTGTGGGTACGCGCCGGTGGGAAGGAATATTGGCTGGACCCGGCTGCGCTGTACTACCCGTTCGGACTGATGCCCTGGAACGAGACTGAATCGAAAGGCATCCGCGTGACGAAACAGGGATCGGAGTTCGTGGAGACCCCGGCGGCTGCAAGCTCCGATGCGACAATTTCGCGGCGAGCTGATCTGGAGGTGAAGGAAGACGGGAGCGCCAGCGGAAGACTACTAGTGGATTTTGCCGGCGGGGAGGGAGCGCTACGGCGGACGTGGCACCGCAGAGACGATGAAACCGGGAGGCGAAAAGCCCTCGAGAGTGAGATTCAGAATTGGCTTCCGGGAGGCGCAACTTTTGAATTGACGAGCATCGCGAACTGGAATGATACATCCCTGCCGCTACACGTCGAGGGGACCATTACGAATGCTCGAATGGGTTCCTCGTCCGGTCGGCGATTGATTGTGCCGATCGAAGTGTTTCAGACAAGTTTCAAAACAACTTTCGAACCACAGAGGCGAGTTAACCCGGTCTACTTCAGTTTTCGGTTTGAGGAAAAAGACGACGTGAAAATTCATTGTCCCGCGGGGTACAAAATCGAGACGATTCCACCGCGGAAGGTGATCAATCCCGGAACCGCGATGGCCTATGAGATTACGCCCGGCGAGGATGGCGGCGGCATCGAAGTGAAACGCCACTTCACGCTGAGCGACATTCACTATCCCGTCGACTCGTACGCGGCGCTCCGTTCCTTTTTCAATCTTGTGAAATCGGATGATGAAGCTCAAGTGGTGTTCCAAAATGTTGAAACGGCTAAAAGTAACTAGTCTGGTGGCATCGCTTGGCACTGCGGCGGGAGTTGCCGCGATGCTGGTGTGGCTTGCGCCCAGCAGCCTGGCGGATAACGCGCCGGATTGGATGCGGGCGGCGGCGCAGGACAAACTGCCGGAATATCCCAAGGAAACAGTGGCGGTTGTTTTGCTGGACGACGTTCAAACCGCCGTGAAAGACAACGGCGAGATTGAGACGCGGACACGGCGGGCGTACAAGTTGTTGAGACCCGGCGCGGAAGAGGAATTCGGCAATGCGATCGTGCACTTTGACAGCGAGACAAAGATCTCGTACTTGAAAGCCTGGACAATCAGGCCCTCGGGAGAAGCGATCGAGGTGAAGGAGAGGGACGCGGTAGACGTAGCGTTTTCGAGTTACGAGATTTTCAGCGACCAGCGGGTGAAGGTTCTAAAGTTCCCCGCGGCGGAAACGGGAAGCGTGGTTGGGTACGAGCTGGTGCAGAAGCAGAGGCCGTTTGTTTTTGACGATGTCTGGGATTTTCAGTACACCGTGCCGGTCCGGCGGTCGCGATTCTCACTGCAGCTTCGCCCCGGTTGGGAATTCAGCACGCTTTGGGAAAATCACGCCGAACAAAAACCGCAAACGCAGGGCGCCAACCAATTTCAATGGGAAATGACGGACGTTCCGGCGGTTGAGGTCGAGCCGGAGATGCCTCCTTGGGAAGTAGTGGCGGCACGCATGGACGTGAAATACTTTCCGCGCGACCTGGCGATGAGGGCGAAGACGAGCGGCTCGTGGAACGATATCGGCGCGTGGGCGTCCGGACTGACGACGCCGAGGCGAGCCATTACGCCGGAGATTACCGCCAAGGTGGCGGAGCTCACTGATGGAATTCAGGATCCTGTCGAAAAAATAAAGGCGCTGGCGGCGTTCGCGCAGCGGCAGATTCGTTATGCAGCCATCGAAATTGGAATCGGAGGCTTTCAACCACATCCGGCAGGCGAAGTGCTTGCGCACAAATACGGAGATTGCAAAGACAAGGCGACGCTGCTGGCGGCGATGCTGCAAGCGATCGGCGTGGATTCCTACAACGTTTTGATCAACGTCAGGCGCGGCGTGATTTCCCCGGATTTTCCGGAATTGCGGCTCAATCATGAGATTCTTGCGATTCGGCTGTCCGACAAGATTGCGGATACGGCGTTTCTGGATATGGTGAACCATCCGAAGCTGGGGCGGCTGGTGTTTTTCGATCCGACGAACGAGTACGTGCCGCTTGGATCCCTGCCTTCTTATTTACAGAATAACTACGGATTAGTAGTAACGCCGGGAGGCGGAGAAATTTACCGGCTGCCGCTGCTGCCCGCGTCGACGAACCGGCTGCTTCGCACCGCGAAGCTGGAGTTGAGTTCGGGGGGAAAACTAACTGGCGAAGTACACGAACTCCGTTCCGGAGACCTGGCCGTGCAAAGCCGCGAGGCATATCTGGAGGAGGCGCCGGCAAAACGCGCTGCGATTCTGGACAGGTTCCTCGGAACTTCCTTAAGCAATTTCACGGTCACGGGAGCGAGCGTTGGGAATCTGGAAAAATACGACGAGAATTTGACGCTTGATTACAAATTCGCGGTGGAAGGGTACGCCAAGACAGCAGGCAATCTGCTGGTGCTGAGACCGCGAGTGGTGGGAGCCAAGGGTTCGAATCTGCTCTCCGGCAAGCCGCGGAAATATCCGATTGAATTTCGCGAAGCTTCGCGGCAGGACGACGATTTCGAGATTACGCTGCCGGCGGGGTACGTGGTGGATGAGCTGCCGCAGGCGGTGAAGGCGGAGTGCGCATACGGCTCGTACAAGAGCGAAGTGAAGGTTGACGGCAACAAACTGCGCTACAAGCGGACCTACGAGATTAACGATTTAATTGTGCCCACGCAAAAACTCAATGAAGTGCGTGATTTCTTCCATCAGATCGCCGTGGATGAAGGTTCGAGCGCGATTCTGCGTCGCGCAAATTGAGACTGCCAACGTAAGAGTTGTCGCGACGGTGCGAAGCGGTCAATCGGCCGGGACAGCGCGGGATTTCGCCCAGGCGCGAATGGCCTGGACTTCTTCGGCGCGCGTCACGCTCACGTCACGCGAGCATCCCGAGAATTGGCGCGCGGGCAGAGGAAAGTTACTTGCGCCATCGCGGACAGGTTGGCAAGTTCCGCGCGCAGAGTGCGCGGGGCGTATTGCGCGGCGTCGCGCGCGAGTTCAGCGACCTGTGGCGGCGCGAGAGCCATGGAGTATAGATCGCCGCGTAAGGCGTAGGAGTATTCGCGGTATTCGGGCGCGGCGTCTCGCGCGAGACTCATCAGGCAATCCCAGAAGCTGCGCGCGCGGAGCAGCTTGCGCTTGGCGGCCGCATCGCGGCGCAGGCGCAGAGAGTGGCGCGCGGGCGAGCCGCTGGATTCGAGAATTGCTTCAGTGCAACGGTCGGCGCGGAATGGGCGCGACGGGTCGCTTTCAGGAAAGTTGTCTGGATAGCGCGCGAGGATCTCATTGAGAGCTGTGGCGTCCGCTTCGAAACCTTCCCACCAGTAACGATACGAGTGAAAAACGACAGTGCCGGAGCGGAGAATCTGCTGAATTCGCGGAAGATCCTTTCCGGTCACAGCGAGAACCATGTCGACAAGTTCGGCCGCGCGAAACGACTGGCGAACGACGGGGCGGATGCTCACGTACTCCGCTTCCTCTTCGGTGTACTTTACGGGGATGGTTTCCGGCAGCGGCACGACCCGCGGGGCCGGCCGTCAGGACTTTCCGCTGAGGCGCGCGCGGACGTGATCGCTTAGGGCTTTTCCGTCCACGTTTTTCCCTTCGAGGCGGGCGCGTGCTGCTTTAATCACTGCGCCCATCTGCTTGAGCGAGTCGGCGCCTGCTTCAGCGATGGCGGCTTCGACGGCGGCGCGAATTTCCGAGTCGCTGGGAGCAGCGGGCAAATATTTTTCGATGATTTTTATTTCCTTCAGTTCCTTCTCCGCGAGATCGTTGCGGCCGCCTTTCGTGAACTGCTCGGCGGATTCATGCCGCTGCTTGACGAGCGTTTGAAGCACTTGGAGCGATTCCATATCGTCGAGGGGGCGAACCTTTTCGATTTCCTTGTTCTTGAGCGCGGATTTGACCATGCGCAGCACGCTGAGGCGCAGCTCATCTTTTTCCTTCATGGCGGCGGTCAGATCGCCCTGGATGCGTTCAATGTATCCCATTCGTTGGGGTCTCCCGCGCGAAAGAATATCACACGCAAAGATTCAGACGGGGCGCAATTGACAGTGCGCGCGGCGACCGTTAGGCTCGTGCGCATGAAACTTGTGGTGGCGGACAAAATCAGCGAGCACGGGATGGCGCTGCTGCGCGAGACGGGCTGGGAAGTGGCGTCTCCGGCGGCAGGCGCACTTGCCGGAGAGATGGAGAATGCTGACGGGCTGATCGTGCGAAGCGCGACTCGGGTGACGATCGAGTTGCTCGAGAAGGCCGAGCAACTTCGCGTGGTGGGGCGCGCCGGAGTGGGCATCGATAACATTGACGTGGAAGCGGCGACGCACCGCGGCGTGCTGGTGATGAACACGCCGGGAGGAAATGCGGTGAGCGTGGCCGAGCATACGCTGGCATTGATGCTCGCGCTCGCTAGGTCGGTGCCGCAATCGAATGCGGCGATCCACGCGGGGCGCTGGGAAAAAACATCGTCGGGAACAGAGCTGCGCGGCAAAACGCTGGGGCTGCTGGGCCTGGGCCGCGTGGGAACCGAAGTGGCGCGGCGCGCGCGGGCGCTTGAAATGAAAGTTCTGGCGCACGACCCGTACGTGACGCCGGCAGCGGCGCGCGAGGTGGATGTGGAGCTGGTGTCGTTCGAGAACTTACTGACGCGCTCGGACGTGATTTCGCTGCACACGTCGCTGAGCGCGGCAACTGAGAAAATAATCGGTGCAGCGGCGATTGCGCAGATGAAGCGCGGAACTCGATTAGTGAATTGCGCGCGCGGAGAGTTGATTGACGAAGCGGCGTTGGCGGAAGCGCTGCGCTCGGGGCGGCTTGCGGGCGCGGCCGTGGACACGTTCGCGCAGGAGCCGCCGACGAATTCGCCGCTGCTTGGTTTGCCGAATTTAATTGCGACGCCGCACATCGCGGGATCGACCGCCGAGGCGCAGGAAGAAGTTGGAACGCAGATCGCGCAACAGGTACGGGACTATCTCGCCGAGGGCCTGATCCGGAACGCCGTGAACATGCCAGCGCTTTCCGCGGAGCAATACCGGAGGCTGCGCCCTTATCTCGATCTGGGCGAACGGCTGGGAGCGCTGGTGGCGCAGGCGACGCCCTCGCGCAGTTTTAGCCGCATTCGAATTCGCTACGCGGGCGAGCCTGCGGAATTGGGATCGCACGTGGTGCGCAGCGCGGTGCTCGTGGGCGTGCTGAATTGCGTGCTCGACGAAAAGGTAAATCTCGTAAATGCGTCCGAGGCAGCGGCGGCGCGCGGAATCGTGGTGGAAGAGACGACTCGGCGGCGCGAACGCGGCTTTCCGAACACGCTCGAAGTCGCGGCGGGCGACGATGGGCGCGAGTTCACGGTGGAAGGAACGGTTGGGCTAGACGCAAAGCCGCGAATTCTTTCGCTCGACGGCATCGAATTGGAAGCGCCTCTTGAAGGCACACTGCTATTGACGCGCAATCGCGACGTGCCGGGCGTGATCGGTCAGATCGGCACGGCGCTGGGGAATCTGGGCGTGAACATCGCGACGTTCGCGCTTGGTCGGCGCGAGGCGGTTCTGGGCGCGGAGGCAATCGCGCTAGTGCGGCTGGACGGCGCGGTGGATGAATCGATCGCGCAGAGCATTCGCGCGATTCCGTCGATCACCGATGCACGGCTGATTCGACTGGGCGAATCCTCGAAGTCGAAAACACTGACTTCGAGCCCGGCGCGCTAGCGATGGCTTCGATCAATGCTTCACGATTATCGCCGCTCAGTGACGGTGCGTTGAGATTATTCCGGCTCGGATGGAGAATTTTTGCTGGAAACCGCTCGAATGCGGCTATTGCCGTGGTCAGCTGAGGATTGGATGTCGTTGCGTCCTCTTGCGCGCGATCCGGAAGTAATGCGCTACATTTCCGGCGGCGACTTGTGGCCCGATGAACGCGTTCGTGAGTTTGCGGAGCGGCAAGTCAAGTGTTTCGCTGAGCGAAGGTTTTGTTTTTGGAGACTCGTCCATAAGGAATCGGGTGAGATGATCGGATTCTGCGGTCTGCAACCGCTGGACGATACGCCCGAAACAGAAATTGGCTGGTGGTTGGCACGCGATCGCTGGAATCAGGGACTCGCGACGGAAGCGGCACGCGAGGCGTTGCGGGACGGATTCGAGCGCGTGGGATTGAAAAAGATCGTGTCGGTGGCGATGCCTGAAAATCTGGCGTCGATTCACATCATGGAGAAACTCGGGATGCACCTCGAACGAAAGACCACGCGGCGAGGATTTGCAGTTGTTGTTTACGCTCTGGAGAAGAATAACGCGGAAGACATCTGAGCTTACAGTATGGATCGCGCGCGGGTGAAAAGCAATCTCGATCTTTTACGGTAACACATTGTGCGCTCTGTTCTTGGCTCTCGCAAAATCGCCCAAGGTGGTTGCGAGGGAAAGCGGAACTTGCAAGCGCAGGATTGGAGTCTGGGATTCGTGTATGAAACGGCGCGCGGTTGCGGTTCGTGGAAATGCGTCGTAGACTTGTTCAGTTCCGCAGTAGACGGTCGGGGCGTAGCGCAGCCTGGCTAGCGCGCCTGGTTCGGGACCAGGAGGTCGGTGGTTCAAATCCACTCGCCCCGACCATTTCTAACAGCAGGTCCCTCGGCTTGTCTCACAAGCCTTCGGTGTTCTTCGGGCTCGGCGCGAACCGGCGCAGGAGAGTTATGGAGAATACCAGACCAAGAATGAGCAAGCCCAGCAACCCAAGTTCAATCATGCTGGCGCGAAATATGTTCGCATTCTCGGCAGAAAACGACCCAGCTTTGGTCAGGTTCGCGGCCTCGAGGGTAATTACAAGGATGCGCCGGATTGAGGCGATCAGGCCCACGACCAGAAATGGCTCGGTAACTAAAAAATGCGAGCGGATGGATATGCGAACCGTGTGCAGAATCTCCACCAGCATCAGCACGACCAACAGTTGGTCCAACACTCGCAGCGTCTCGGCAGCAATCGTCCAGTGACCGAGACCATCCCAAAGCATCTTGCCCGCATTGGCAATTGTCGCCAGCGCGGTGATGAAGAGCAACAAGGCGAGGACGGAATAAATGGCCACCTCACCATGAGCCAAATAATCGCCAAAGTGCGCGCGGATCTTCTCTTGGACCATTTGCGCAGAATAGAGAGCTTATCCTTGAAAATCAAGTCAACGCAATTGCATCCCGAAATGCATCTCCCCTTCCCCATTTGAAACGAAATCGATCGGCAGAGAGAAGTCATTCTCCATTTTGAAACCCTTCCATCCCCCTTATTAGTTGTTGAAATTGGCGATGTAGCTCCGAATTAGCTCGTTCCTGAAAATTAAAGATTTCAAATTATCTTTGGCACGCGCCTTGCATCGATTCTGCCTGCGCGCATGGCCACGCAATTGAGAATTCGAAATTCAGGCCGTGCGTAGTTGTAGTGAGACAGGGAGAGCTTCTTGCCGGAAATCCGGTTGCTCCATTCGAACCGTCTTCGCGAGACGTGACGGAGCCGCAGGTAGCGCCGTTCCACCGATTGAATAGGAGAAGCTGATGCGTAAGTTAACGGTTCGAATGATGTGGGTCATGGCGTTTCTGATGATTGGATTTGTTGCCGGGTGCGGCGATGAGGGCAGAAATTCGGGCGCCGGAAATCCGGTTGCTCCGCTCACGCCGCCAACAGTAGTGTCGTTCACTCCGCCCGATCCTGCCACTCCGGTTTGCCCGAACAACGTCATCATCGCCGCGACATTCAGCAAGCCGATGAATCCTGTCACGATCAACATGTCTACGTTCCTCGTAACTGGGCCAAACGCGGCGAGTGTGACGGGGCAAGTGAGTTACGTGACGGCGACGAATGTCGCGACCTTTACACCCGCAGGGGGCAATCTTGCTCCCAGTACTACCTTTACTGCCACGATCACCACTGGCGCGATGGACGAATTCGGCAATTCATTAGCCGCTAATTTCAGCTGGACATTCACGACCTCCGCAGCATGTACTCCGCCGCCGCCGCCCTCTCCGTTGGGAGCAGCGTGCAGTTTCGGAATTCTAGGCGCCACTCCAGTTGTGAGCAGTGTAGGTCCCACCATAGTTACGGGCGATGTGGGAATCAGTCCGGGAGCTTCGATTACCGGATTTCCTCCAGGAACAATAACCGGCGCGTTTCATGCGGCTGATTCGATTGCAGCTACGGCCCAGGGCGACTTGACGACAGCATTTAACAACGCCGCGGGCGCAGCAGGAGGCGCCGTCCTCCCCGCGGATATCGGAGGACTAACGCTGCCCGCTGGAGTTTATAAGACAACGAGCGCTCAGCCCTCGCTGGGAATAACCGGGATTCTCACACTGGACGGTGGCGGCAATCCAAATGCCACCTGGATATTCCAGATCGTGTCCACGCTGACGACGGCATCGACCAACAGCCAGGTCAATCTGATAAACAGCGCTGCGGCTCATAACGTCTTCTGGGAGGTCGGAAGTTCCGCGACCCTTGGAACCAGCACAACATTCGCGGGAACCATCATGGCTCAGGATTCCATCACGCTTACCACCGGCGCGACGTTGAACGGCAGAGCGCTGGCGCGTACCGGCGCAGTCGCACTCGACAGCAATCCGGTAAATGTGCCTCCGTGCCCATGAGGCATTCGATCATGACATGGCGTGGGCTGGTCGGCCGCCAGTGCGGCTACCACAACGGAATTTCGCTTATCCATACTAGGAGGAAGATGCGCATGCCATTCCACACAAAAAATCATTTCCGCCGTGTTCTGGCGACCCTGGCGGCGATGATCGTTTGCCTCTGCGTGTTTGGCACGCCCGCCGCTGCTCAGGACCGGCCCGCTCCCAAGTGGGAACTCTACGGCGGATATTCCTTCATCTATCCCGGCGCGGTTGTACACGGCGAACTTCCCGGAGCATTGCTGCCTTTGAGCGATTCGCTCGACTCGAACCCGCGCGGCGTGGGCGGCAGCATCACCTACGATTTCAATCGTTGGTTTGGATTGACCCTGGATGCCAGCACCCACTGGGGCAGCAGCGAAAAGGGCGTCGGCGCGAGAATTGACGACGCCGCTTTCTCCAACATTTCGTTCGGCCCGAAAATTACATTCCGCCGCCATCGCGTTTCGCCGTTTCTGGAAGCGTTGGTGGGGAACCATCGCCTTACGCCGGATCTTTTCCACGATGTCGACAAATTGGGTTTCATGTTCGGCGGCGGTCTGGACATCAATCTTTCCCGGCACGTTGCTCTGCGCCTGCTCCGCGCCGACTACGTATACTCGAATTATCGTTTTGGCAGCGCAGACGTCACACCGCAAACGCAAATCCGTGGCGTAAGACTTCAAAGTGGCCTCGTTTTCAGGTTCGGCGGCGCGCCGCCTCCTCCGCCACCCAACCGGTCTCCCGTTGCTTCCTGCTCGGTTGACAAAAGTTCTGTTTTCGCCGGCTCGGGCGATGTCGCACTTGTGCGCGCGACAGCCAGTGATCCGGACAATGATCCATTGTCTTATTCCTGGACGACAAGCGGCGGCCGCGTGGACGGCAGCGGTCCCGAAGCGCGTTGGAACTCTTCCGGCGCGGGGCCTGGAAACTATACAGTAAGCGTGCGCGTGGATGATGGGCGCGGAGGCACCGCCGCGTGTTCCGCGGATATTCGCGTGGAACGGCGGCCCAATCGTCCGCCAACGATCAATTGCTCGCCAGATCATAGAGCCGTCACGGCCGGCGATCCCCTGGAAATTACTGCGATCGCCAGCGATCCCGACAATGATCCATTGTCTTTCTCCTGGAACACGAGCGGGGGAAAAATTCAAGGCTCCGGAGCTTCGGTGAGGTTTCAGACGGACGGTCTGCCGCCTGGGCTGTATACGATTACAGGCCACGTTGACGACGGGCGCGATGGAACCGCCGATTGTTCCCTAAGTGTTGATGTGCAGGCGCCCCAACCTCCGGCGGAAGTGCGGGAACTTGAAACACGGCTTGCGCTCCACAGCATATATTTCCCCACCGCGCGTCCCACGATTGCAAATCCGACTGGCGGTTTGGTGGAGAGTCAGCAGAAAGTCCTGCTTTCGTTAGCCACCGATTTCAATCGATATCTCACATTCAAACCGCAGGCTCACTTGATTCTCGAAGGTCACGCAGATCGCCGCGGATCGATTGAATACAACCAGAACCTCACGGAACGGCGCGTCGAACGCACCAAGAGCTTCCTCGTCGAACACGGAGTTCCCGATGCGAACATCGAGACTCGAGCTCTGGGAAATCAGGAAAACCTAGACGCCGAACAAGTGAAACAACTGATAGGGCAGAATCCTGATTTAAGTAACGAGGAGCGGGAACGAATCGAAAGCAACTTGCAGGTGATTGTTTTGGCCAATAACCGTCGCGTGGACGTTTCACTCAACACCACCGGACAACAGTCCCTGCGCCAGTATCCGTTCAACGCAAAGGATTCTCTAACGTTGCTGAGCACAAAAGGCGGTGAAGGCGAAAAGCGCGCCAAACCACCGGTCAAAAGGAAGGCTGCTCAGCGGTGATAGGAAGTTGCATGCTCGTTTGAGGAGTATCGGGCAACCGACCTGCCGAGTTCAAACGTGCCGGTGTCTTTTTTCCCGCTCGCTCCTTCCTGAGGCACTTTATCTCCGCATCGCTAACCGCGACGGAGCACCGAAACTACACTTTTAGGCCAATCAAGCGCATGAGTTCGAGAGCGTTGCTTTTCTCCACCACTCCGTCGCGCAGTTTATAGTCGAACTGCATCTTGCCGTCTTCGACGTAATCCTGAAAATGAACGTTGCGCACCATGTTCGCGAGAGCCACGGTAATAGCGGTGAGCGCGAGGTCGTGCGTGCTAACTAATCCGATAGCGCCGCGATCAAGCAATGCGCGGACCAGTCCTTCCGCTCCGATGCGGCGATCTTTCGAATTCGTCCCCTCCAGTAATTCGTCGAACAAGAACAACAGCGGCGCTTGCTCGTCCATAGTCTTTAAGACATCGCGGATTCGAAGAATCTCGGTGTAAAAACTCGAACGGGCCTCCTGTAGCGAATCGGTGCTTCGGATCCGCGTACCAATCCGCAAACGTGTCAATCGCAGCGAATTTCCGCGAATGGGCGCGCCAGCCATGGCAAGAACGGCGTTGATTCCAACCGTACGCAAAAGCGTGCTTTTCCCCGACATATTCGAACCGCTAATCAGCAGAACGCGCGTACTTCTGTCGAGCCGCACAGAATTCCTCACGCATTGCGAGGAAGCGATCAACGGATGTCCAAGCTGCTCGCCATCAAACAGCGCGTCGCGATCACCCGCTTCGACAAATTCGGGAAACGGGTCCGCAGGATGCTCGAATGAGTATGCTGCGAGCGAGAGCAGCGCCTCCATTTCGGCAACGATGTTGATCCAAGCTCGCATGTGCGCACCACATCGCCGGCGCCAGGCCTCGGCGACATACGCAACCTGCGCGGTATAAAGGAACGGGATTTCAATGAAGCGCATGATTAGGCCTTCGCGAGCGTCGATCCAGGCGACGATCTGCGCAAGCTTCCGAATCGAGTGCGAAGCCGGATGAGCGGTTCTCTTGAGCTCCTGAATGAATCCGGCCAAACGCGGCGAGCTGAATTTTTCAGATTCGAGCCGCGCGAGAAGTTTTGAAAATAGAAGAAGTCCTTCGGCGTTACTGTGCAAGGCGCCAACGACGGCCGTAACGCGCTTCTTAAGCCACAAGTGGAAGAGACCTTCGATCGCCAACATAGCAAAAATGGGAGTGATGATGGTTGTGTCAACGAAAAAGTAGACGGATGCCGCGAACGAGATCGCCAGCAGCACAGCTACGGCGCGGAAAACGCGCGAGGGCAAGGTATTTTTGCCTTCCGCCCAATTCGTCAATGACTCGGGATCTATACGGACCCGCAGTGCCTGTCCGATTACAGCCATGCCTTCGCGCAGGTCAAGTTTTTCGCGAAACTCGGCAACAAGTTTTTGCCGTTCGATTATTTCCGGCATGGACGCAGGCGAGCAAAGCCACGTGGCAAGACGCGTCTCGCCCATCGGCAAACGGGCGGTCGAGAGCAATTCAAACAACCCGCCGCGCCCGAAAAGATCAAGATCGTCCGCGTAAACGTGCTTAGGATTGCGAAACCGGTCGCCGGATTCACCGCTCCCGGCCCAGCGGTCTTCCATTCGCGCCAAGCCTCTGCGATAAAACGATGCAGCGGTCTCCGCGCAAGTGCGGCTGCGCACGGTAAATTCGTGTAGAACCGCGAGCACTGCGTAAATCACTACGGGAGCGAGAACCCAGCGTAGCGCCAAGGCGTGCTTCCCAAGGGACAACCACGCAAGAGCCAAAGCAGCAACGAGCGTCGCAAGCTTCAAGTTTCCGAGCAGGACGTGAGCGCGCTCTTTCTGGGCAATCGTCTGGAGCTGCGTTTCGAGACGCTTTGAATATTCCACGCGCGGTTCGGTCACAGCTTCAGCTCCGACAGACGCAGCCAGTGTATCGCGCCCGTCCTGCTCGAACGAAGTGATGTCGTTGAAATAAAAGCGCGCGCTACGCGCGTGACCGCTGCAGCCTCTAAAATGAGCTTGAAGGAAGAGCTACGGCGCGGGCTAGACGCTCGGAAACTTCTTTTCGCGCGAGAGCGGCCTCTTTGCCGAGACGGCTTTCCACTTGTCTGCGAATTTTTTGCACGGTCTCAAGGTCGGCGCCGCCCGTGCCCAAGAGCAGATTTTCGGCGCGGAGGAAACAGGCATACGCCAGATCGTCCGGCTGGCCGTGGCGGCGCAGGAACTGCCCGTAGTTAAACCAATCCAGTCCTTCGCTGTGCGCGTCTCGCGCTTTCCCATCGAGTTCGAGCGCGCGCTGATAGGAAATAGCGGCGGCCTTCGCGTCGCCGCGCTTCTCCTGTAAATCCGCCAGATGTACGGACGCGAGACCTTCCAGCTTGGCGTCGCCAGCGCGTTGCGCTAGCGCGATGGCTGATAAATATCCGGCAAGCGCCGCATCCGCGTGGTTCGTGAGTGTTTCGTCGTCGGCCAACTGAATCGTTGCTGAAATCTCCTGTCCTTTCGCGATGGCTGCGTTGCCCTGATGCGTCGCCGCGAATCGCAGAAACTGCTCCCAGTGGTGAGCCGCGGCCGCATGCTCGCCTCTTTGCTCGAACGCCTCGGCGAGATACAGGTGAGGATTCGGCTGGCCGGGATCAACGTCCAAGGCCTTTTCCCAGGAGTCGATCGCGTCGTCCGGATGGCCTAGACGCGCGGCGAGCACCCCAAAATTAACAAGCGCGTCCAAATCGTGTGGAAATATCGCGAGCATCCTCGCGTAGTGAGCGTAGGCATCCGTGTAGCGGCCGTCTTCGAGCATCGCGCGCGCGCAAGCGTGCTGAAGCCCGGCATTGTGCGGGTTGATGGCCACAGCACGCGTAAGCGATTGAACCGCATCGCCCTTTCGGCCGGCTCTGCTTTCCGCCATCGCGATGCGGGCCTGCAACATGCTGTCGTATGGATCCATGCTGGCGGCGCGCTCGAGCGAGGAAAGATTCTCGTCGTCGGCCCCCAAGGCAAAATGAATCTGATCCATGAATCCCCAGACGAGCAGCAGCGCGATAGTCGCAATTCCAAACGCGGGCGCGGTAAGAAACTTGCGGCGCGTGCCGCGCGCACCAGCGGCAGGATTCAAAGTAGCTGACGGTACAGCGCCAGGTGCCTTTGCGCTGCGATCGATTAGTAGAGACGAAACACGCGAGTCGCGCAGCTTCCAGAGCGCGCCGTCAAGAATGAAATGATGAATGTTCACAACCGCGGTAAAGATAAGAAAACTCGTTGTGAAGTCGTAATGAAGAATGCGGCTCACAAGCCACGGACCGGGAATGAACAACGCGATGCCGCCGGCAACGAGCGTAAGAAAATAAATCGGCATACGCCAGCGGGACTGTCCTGCAGCGCGCGCTTCCCGCTGCTGGAAGTAGCTCGTGATCCAAATGTATTGCGCCGAGTGCAGCACCGCCAGAATTCCGCTGCTGTAGCGCGTCTGCGGGATTTGATAGTTCGCGCGCAATTCGAGCAGCGTCGGCAGAACAAACCACAAGAATTGCGTCAGCGCGAGCGTCAGCGGCGCGGCGATCGCTCGCGTTCCCATTCTGCGAATTAATGGTCCAAACGCAGCCGCTGTAAAGATCGCGAACGCGGCGCCGAGTACCAGTCTCGCAGGTAATGTGAATTTTGCGGACAGCCCAAGCGATAGAATCAGCGGATCGCTCGAAACGCCGGTTTCAAAGCTCACGAGCAACATCAAGTACGACGCCCAGAACGCGGCGTGCATCCAGCGGCGTTCACCTTGCGTAACTGTGGCTCCACTGCGTCGCGCGAACATCATCAGCAAGCCGAAGTTCTGTCCTGTGTAGTGCCACGGGCTCCAGCAGATGTAGAGCGTGAAAATCCATGGAAGTAGCCGGTACGACGCGTGCAGCAGAACGCAAGTCACCACCAGCAGCAACGTGATATGCAGTGTAAAGATCTTGTACTTCTCAAAATTTTCCCGCGTATGATACGCGCGATAAATCGTGGCCATGAAGTGCGGATAATTAAAGATCACCGCGAGCAGATAAAACCCCACCGCCCACCCGTGCGTGTGAGAAGGCGTGAGCCACGTCGCTATGGCAAGCAATGGCGCCGACCACAAGCCACAACCCACCAGCAAGTCGAGCCACGGACGATAAATCCACGGCCCGCCCGCCGCAACACGCGGAACTGAAGGCGCAGAGATAGGTTCAGCCACGGATCTCACAAGAGAACCTCGCGCGGCCAGTTTACTGTGGCTTCCGCCCCTTATCCCAGCGCGCCCGTGCAGCAATGTTGAAAGCGTAACGGATGCGATCGCATGCGCTTCGCGTGAAAAGGCGGTCGAGCCGCTCGCGTTCCAGACAAATCAGAGGTATCGTTTCTTGGGATTTGCATGCGCCGAGGTCCGGCGAGCAAACCTGCTGGCCTCGAGTGAAGATTGAAATGGAACGGACGCTGAAGGAAATTCTTGCGAGTTACGACGACACGGCGCTTCTATCCGAAGCGCACACGATTCCCGCGGCGTGGTATACGGACGCGCGGGTAGCCGCTCTCGAACTCGAAAACGTCTTTTCCCGCAGCTGGCAAGCCGTCGGCCGCACGGACCAGGTGGAAAAACCCGGCCAGTACCTTACCGCCGGGATCGCGAACGAGCCAATCGTCGTCGTCCGCGGCGGCGACAACAAGCTGCGCGCTTTTTTCAATGTCTGCCGCCACCATGCGATGACTGTGATGAACGAACCCTGCGGCGAAGCCCAGCACCTCCGTTGCCCGTATCACGGGTGGACCTACAACCTCGAAGGCGAACTCCGCGGCATCACCGAATTTGAAGGCGTCTGCAACTTCGATCGCGCGCAAAACGGCCTCGTGCCGGTTCGCGTAGAAACCTGGGAGCGATTCGTTTTTGTGAATCTCGATCCGCAGGCCGCGCCGCTCGAGAATTCCCTTAGCGCTCTACTTGAACGAGCCAAGCCTCTTGGTTTCGCAGGTCTAAAATTCGTCGAGCGCCGGAGCTATACGCAGAATTGCAATTGGAAAGTGTACGTCGATAATTTTCTCGACGGCGGCTATCACGTCCCGCACATGCATAAAGGCCTTAACAGCGTTCTCGACTACAAGAATTACACCATCGAGAACGTCGGCCGCCTCTGTATCCAATCCAGTCCGGTCGCAATCGATCGCGATTCGGAAGCCAGCGCCGCCACGACGCGCAAGGGCGATCGCGCTTTTTATTTCTGGCAGTACCCCAATTTCATGCTGAACTGGTACGAAGGCTACCTCGACACCAATCTAGTGATTCCCCTCGGCGTCGACCGCTGCGAAGTGATCTTCGATTTTTATTTCGGTAACACGGAACCCGCGCAAATGCCCTACGTCCGCGAAAGCATCTCAGTTTCCGAACGTGTTCAGCAGGAAGACATCGTCATCTGCGACGGAGTCCAGCGCGGCCTCAGCTCGCGCGCCTACCAGGCGGGACGCCTTTCGGTTCGCCGGGAGGCAGGCGAACACTTGTTCCATCGCCTGCTCGCCGCCGATTTGAAGGATACTCGCGCCGCTTCCGCTCACCATCGGTGACGAGCGAACGGGCGTTACTACGAAACTTGCGAAATCGTTACAGAGGACTTTCGAAGCTCCATCCACTCTCTAGCTTTCATGATGCCGACGGTTTCCCTCTTCGATCGGTCGAAGGAACGAACTCCACCATTCTCTTAACTACCGGCCAGAGCTTAAGTCCTCCGCGCGAAAAGCAAAATTTCCGAAGTGCTTCGTCGTTTTCGTAAAGGGGTGCTTGCTCCTTGATTACGGCGTCATGGGTTTCAGGATCTTCCAGCGGCTTCATGATGTCCGTGTCCATGCACACCGCTTGCAAGAGTTCCGGCCAGCGTTCCCCCAAAACCGCCCATTTGCCAATGTGCCTGGACGAAAGCTCCGGCTTCCCGCCGAGCATTCTTCGCTCGTGCGCGATAAAAAGCAGCAGGCGCAATCGATTTAGCAGCCGCTTGGCGTGGCGCGGCTTTGGCTGCAGATGTTGCATCAACTCATCTTCGGCTTCGAGTTGAAGCTCTGACTCGTCTTCCAAATAACGCTGCAGCCGCTCCGTAACAAGCCCCTCCATCTCCGGGTCATTGCGCCAAGCCGAATTTTCGCCTCTGACGTAGGCTTCAACCCTCGAGAAGTCACGCTCACCCGCTGTCGTCCTCGCTCTGATCTGCTGGTCGATCTGTTTGCGGCGTCCTGACTCACGCATCCGAACCAGAATTCGCGCGAGCCACCTCACTACGAACAGCGCGATAATAGTCGCGAACATGCGAGCGAATATCGGCGCGGTAGGAAACCCCGCCGGTGCGGTATCGATTTTCCAGATGCTCCACACGATCACTACCGCGACGAGCAGACAGAAAATCCAGCTCGCCCAATGGCGCGATGCACGCAATCTGGAGAAAACGCCTCGAGCGCCGGCCCCTGCGCCCTGCCACACCGTATCAAACCAACTCCTTCTCTGCTCCTTAGGCACCTCTCTTGCAAGATCCCCGACCATCTGTCGAATCTTTCTCGCGGAGTAGCTCGGTAGATCGACCTGCAATTGGATGATCTTCTGAAGGAAGCTTGCGCCATACGTCGAAAAGTTTTTGGACGATTGGCGCGTCGGCGTTTCCGAGTTTGCCAGGCCCCTGAACTTCATGTCGACACACTTCGCAATCACCTGCATGTCGCTCATGAGCACCACAACGACGCCGGGATGGTCGAGCAGCTGATTGATGGCTTCCAGTACTTCAACGGAACGCGGCGGTCGGCATCGATCAAGATCGTCTATAAAAATCACGAATTTGCTGCCTTTGGGTGTCGCCTGCTTGATCAGCTTTCCCAGTTGGCTACGGACCTCTTGCATAGACGCCGTTTTGGCAGCTGACCGGGGGTCCATCGCAAAATCTCCCACTGATTTGGCGACCCGCAATGTCGTCACCGAGATTTGCAATAGGACGATGAGTGCCAAGGCGATCAGGACGACGAGATACGGAATCCCGCTAAGGACGTTCAAAATTCTCAGGATCTCGGGGTTGAGTCTGCCGGCCATGATAAGTCCATGACCGTTGCGCAACAAGACCACGACGCAGAACAGGACAATCACAACGAACGCCGCTGAATATTTCAGTCCCTTCCGGAATTTCTTTTCGGCGGCGGTCGAAAGGATCGACGGCAATGGGTTCGCAATTCGCCGCCAAAGACGGCGCGAACGGCTTGCCGCCTTTGCCACCTCCGCAGCCAGCGCCGTCGGCAGAGTTGGAGCGTCATCGTGCATCCACGCCCCGAACCAACAAGTAACGTGCGGAGCGAAGCTGTCCGCGGCGGACTTGGTCTCAAGTCGCCGTTTGATCATTTGGCCCAAGGTCGTTTTACCCGCGCCCCACTGTGCGTTGATTGCCATGACGAGGGGAGTGGCAGTCCTCGGACTATCAATAATCCCGGCAATGGCGTTGGCGAACGACTTAAAGCCAAGTTTGTCCCCGGCGTCATCGGGCAACGCCCGATCCGCCAACATGTGGAGGCTCGGCCTTCGTTCGTCGGGAAACGTCAGCTGAGTTGGCGCTGCGGCGGCTGGAACGGCGCGAGCTCGCGTCCAACGTATCTGCTGAACCGATTCAGCGATCCGGGCGAGCGGATTCCAGCGCCATCTTAGGGAGCGCGGGCGAGCGTCACCGGTTACGTTTATTTTTAGCATTCGCGTTTGTCCGTATTCCCATCGTTATCAGCCTCGCGGGGCCGACGGGAGCCAATGACCCTGCGCTAGTCGGGGGATCATATACTCTCGTTATTGCTAGAACCAAGTGTCAATTGGCCGCGCTGACCGGTGAAGAACAGAACGATAGGAAACTGTCTAACTATCTGTTTACCGCTCGACAGTTTCATTGGCGGTGGTGGAGGAAATTTCCTTCTTTACGAAATCTTTATACGGGCCTTACGCGTTCCTAACGCCCTCTCTGGGACTATCCCTGACCACTCAAATTGTTTCCCTTTACACATCCGGAATGGGCAGCGAGGACCGGGGAGATTCCCGATGACGATCAAGATTCTCCGAACATTGGCACTAACGCGCCGCGTGCAGTTTCCCCCGGTCTAAAGTGAGCGAACGGGAATGAACGGTAGATTCTTGGCATTTCTTCTGATCGCCGCCGCTTTGCCGGCGGGGGCCGCGAAGGCGCAGAACACCCACGACGAGTACCTCTCCTGGTGCAGGGGAGCCGATATCGATCGCAAGATGCTCGGCTGTTCCGCGTTGATCAATTCAGGACAGGAGACGCCGGAAACCCTCGCCATTGCATACCTCAACCGCGGCAATGCCCTCGCCGACAACGGCCAGATTGATCTGGCCATCCAGGAGTACGACCAGTCTCTGAAGAACAATCCCCTGGGCGCCGAAGCCTTCGCCCGTCGCGGCCTCGCCCTCGAGCACAAAGCTGAATTCGACCGCGCTATCGTGGACTGCGACAATGCCCTCAAGCTCGACCCCAAGAATGCCAAGGCCCTCGCCTGCCGTGGTTACACCCATAGCCATAAGAAGGAATTCGACGGCGCCATCGAAGACTACACCCAGGCCATCCTGCTCGATCCCAACGACGCCCGCACTTTTCGCATGCGCGCCAGCGCCTACCGCGAAAAAGCGCAATACGACCTCGCCATCCAGGACTGCGATCAGGCCATCAAGCTCGACTCCGATGACGCCGTTGCCTACTACGTCCGCGGCTTGTCCAAGCAGAAAAAAGGCGACAAGTCAGGCGCCAAGGCCGATATCGCCAAAGCCAAGCAGCTCGACCCCAAAGTCGATCAGAAGTAGGGAAGCGCAAATCACTTGCCGTATACTCTGCGTATCTTGTGTAAATCCGAAAGCAGGGGGTGATTTCGCGATGAGGACCATCATTGACGGCACGGACCCGCCACAACCACCAGTTCCATGGATGTGGTGATTCAGCGCAGGGCAGGGCGCTCGATTCGTCGACGCCCCGCCCTGCTAAGAGCCTGTATTTCTTCGGGCGAGACGCAGCGAGCGCGCAAGCCGCTACCGGATAATGCCCTTCGTCGTTATTCACAAGTTCGAGATCGCGAATTTGGCTAGCGCTTGACGGTCTCTTCAAGAAGTTTTGTCCAGTGCGATAAATGATTCAATGACGGCGCGTGCGTGTGGTCGAGCACCAGCGGCGTGATGGAAATGGCGCCGTCGCGAATTGCGGCGATATCCGTGTCGGGTTCGATGCCCTCGGTGACCTGCTGTTCGCTCAGCCAGTAATAATTCCGGCCGCGAGGGTCAACGCCCGGTTTTAGAACGTTGCGCGTTATCTTTGACGACTGGCGCGTGAACCGCACCGCGCCCGTCCACGGCTGCGGGACGTTCACGTTGAGTAGCACGCCAGGCGGCAATCCTTCCTTGATGATCAACGGTGCGAGTGTTCGCACAAATTGCGCCGCGGGCGCGAAATCGAAATCCTTCTTGCGGTACGCCACGGAAACCGCAATCGCAGGAACACGATTGATCGCCGCTTCCATCGCCGCGCCCACCGTCCCGGAGTAGTACACGTTCTCGCCCAGATTCCCTCCGCGATTAATCCCGGACACAACCAGGTCCGGCTTCTCCTTCAGCAGTGAATGAAACGCAAGAATCATCGCATCTGCAGGCGTGCCTTCGATCGCGTATTCGCCCTCGGCGATCTGATCGCAGTAAATCGGCTGACGAAGCGTCAGTGATTGCGCCGCCGCGCTGCGCTCGCTGCTAGGCGCGACCACGGTAACGGTCGCAATCTCCTTCAGCGTGTCGACCAGCGCGCGCAAACCAAGCGCGTGAATCCCGTCATCATTTGTAACCACGATATGCGGCATAGAGATGTTAATCCGAGCGAAGAGTCGTCCCAGATTTTATTCGGGTCTGACTCGGAGGGGAATGGCTAGAAAGTCCCAGCCACTCTGCACCGCGCAGTCCAACTTCGCTCTACCTTACACATCCACTCTAACAGCACAGCGGTCGACGCACCAAGGCGGGAGAGAGCAGTCCGTTAACTATTTGTCACAGGAATTGCACGAAGGAAGAATGGTCGGGACGACTGGATTTGAACCAGCGACCTCACGCACCCCAAGCGTGCGCGCTACCAGGCTGCGCCACGTCCCGACCGGGTCTACTGCTTGGGGCCAAAAACAGCGTATCACTCGCCTTCGAGAAGGGTCAAGACAGCGAGAAGTTCTTCATGCAGATCGAGCAGGAATTTGCGATGCGCGCGCGTGGCAGGCTCGGGACGCGCCGCCGCCGTGCTGGTGTGGCTCGCCGGTTTGCCGTTTCCGCCGTGCTGCTCGGCGAAATGCTTCCGTGCGCCGGCGATCGTGAAGCCTTCATCGTAGAGCAGCCGCTTGATTTCGAAGACGGTTTCGATGTCTTCGCGGCGATATAGACGATGTCCGCTGGGACTTTTTACCGGCTGCAGCGTGGGAAATTCGCTCTCCCAGAACCGCAGGACGAACGTCTTGGTCGCCGTCAGCCGGCTCACTTCGCCGATGCGGAACAGGCTTTTTTGCGGAATTTCCGGCGCGGGTTGAGCGCTGCTGGCCATGGCTTTCTTCTCGTATGGTAGGCTGATTCCCCACGGTGTCAACCCTGAAGAAGTTATTCGGGTTACCGCTTCTAATCCTGTTCACCGAGAGTGAACTCCCCGATGGTTGGATGCGTGTCACCACGTTACGTCTCAATGATAATCGGCGTAGAATTAGCGGCCAAGGCCTCGCAATTCTTCGGAGGTCGGAGTCATTTCGCTCGTAAGTTCCGAACGGATTACCAAGCAGGGAAAGCCTTTGACCTTCACCCACGTGTTTATCTCTTCCAATTCTTCTTGCGTTGCCCACGGCGATAAACGAACGTCAGTCACGAGACCCTTAAGATCAATTCGGCGTCGTTTGCATTCGTGAACCCACTCGTGCAATGGATTTAATTCATCTAACGGCTCACGGTGCGCAAAATTGTTCAGGTCGTAGTGCCGATTGGCTCCGCCGACCGGATCAGCGTCGGCGCGTCTTTCGGGCCGGCCTCTTTGTAAAAATGGAGAGACCATCGATCTGTATCGTGCGATAAGAAGTCGGATATTCCATGCGACCTTCCTTTCGTTGGGCCTTTTCTTGGGTTTGGCCGTGCAATCGACAGCGATTGATAATGATGCGAGCACCACAGAAACCAACAATGCAATACGGGTTCCCATTCTCTGTTTCTCCTCAAGAGTCCGGATGTTTTTGACGCCGATTTATACTCCACTGGATGACGGGCCCGGCGATTTCGGAAACTTCCTCAACCAACGAGCTCAAGAATGCCGACACGTCGGTGCAAATCGAAAGATTCGCGCTTTGCCCGGCCCACATGGGCAGAAGATCCGAACGGCCCGCCGCCTCCGCCGCGATCGAAAGATTTCTGACGAGTCCTCGTTGCAGTGGGTACGGCAGAATTTCCGTTCCCGTTCGGTTCAGTTCGTCCATCAATCGGTTGTGGATTCCCCGTGCGAGCCTTCCCGTGAAGCCCTTTGTCAACGCGGTGTGTCCAGCTTTTCTTTCCAGCAAAGTTTTGCGATGAAGGCGGCTGGCGCCGGATCCCTCGCACGTCAGGAATACCGTTCCCATTTGCACGGCCTCTGCGCCGAGAGCCAGCGCAGCGATTACTCCTCGCGCATCTCCTATACCGCCCGCGGCGATCACTGGCACATCGACGATGTCCACCACCTGAGGGACGAGCGACAACGTGCCCGTGAGAGAATCCTCCGCTGCCCGGAGGAATGAAGCACGATGCCCACCGGCTTCGAAGCCGGAAGCGGCGATGGCATCCACGCCAACCTCCTGAAGTGCTGCGGCTTCATCGGGTGTCGTCGCCGCGCCAATCGTGACGATGCCTTTCGCCCGGCACTCCTCTAAAATCTCTCTTGGCGGAATTCCGAAGATAAAACTGAATACCGGTACCTTCGCGTCCAGCAAGACGCGAACCTGACCTTCGAATCGGATCGGCGAATACGGTTTGTACGCTGGACGACCTGCTCCCAGTTCAGCGAGATGCGTGGCAAGGGGTGCGAGGCTCCTGTTGAATGCGCTTTCATCCGATGTTCGAGCGCCTTCGTCTTCCATCGACACCCACAAGTTCATTGCGAAAGGTTTCGATGTCAGCGAGCGAATCTCGGCGATCACGTCCTTGATCGCTTCCGGCGCCAGGGCGTTCGCGCCGAACGATCCAAGTCCGCCAAAGTTGGAGACCTCTGCCGTCAATCTTTGCGACGAAAACCCGCCGAACGGGCCTTGAATGATGGGGTAGTCGATCCCCAGTTTCGCCGTAAGCCGGTTCCGACTCCACGAGGCAAGCATCATTTGGACACCTCAAAGATCCGTTTTTGGCGGTTCTGCGGAGCCGCCGGGATTCAGCGCCTGCGTCGACCTTTGGTCTTGGGCTTGGGCCGGGATTTGCGCTGGAATTTTCGCGGCTCTGCTGCGTGCGTACCACGGGCTGCGATGTGCTCGTCGCGGCGAGGCTCGCGCTTCTTCAGCCGCTGCGTGAAGCGAATCGGCGTGCCGATGAAATCGAAGGCGGCGCGCAGACGGTTTTCGAGGAAGCGTTGATAACTGAAGTGCAGCGGTTTCACCTGATTGGTGAACAGCACGAACGTGGGAGGAGATGAACCCGCCTGCGTGATGTAGAAAATCTTCACTTTGCGGCTGGTGGGCGTAGTGCCGCGGTCGAGATCCACGTTCGCGAGCCAGCGGTTGAGCTCGCCGGTAGAAATGCGGCGCCTTCGCGCTTCGGCAACCTTGTCAATTAAAGTGTAGAGCTTTTCGACGCGTTCGCCCGTAAGCGCGGAAAGAAATACCACTGGCGCGTAGTCTAGAAACTTAAGTTTCTGCCGGACCATCGGCTCGTAATCCGCCAGCAGCTTGCTCGGAACTCCGCCGCTTCCCTTCCCGCCGTATGCCTTTTCTCGTCCGGCCTTTTCCTGCGCGGCTTCGAGCGCGAGGTCCCATTTGTTCATGGCAATAATTACGGATCGCCCCGATTGTTCGGCGTAACTCGCAATCGTCGCGTCGTGCGACGTGACGCCCACCGAAGAATCGACAAGAATCACTGCGATGTCCGCGCGCTCGAGATGTTGTCGCGCCATGATGACGCTCAATTTTTCGGCAATCAGCTTCGTCTTGCCCATGCGCCGAATTCCGGCGGTATCGAGAAACCGATACGACTTGCCGTGCCGCTCGACCACCGTATCCACGGCGTCGCGCGTCGTGCCCGGCTCGGGCGAAACGATCGAACGCTCCGCGCCCACGAGTTGATTCAGCAGCGTGGATTTTCCGACGTTCGGCCGCCCGATGATGGCGATGTTGATGTCCGGTTTGGTTTCAGCCGATTCGCCGCGAGGCATATCGGCGGTAAGCGCGTCGAGGAGCGTGTCGATGCCAAAACCGTGCTCGGCGGAGACGGAGAAAACTTCGTCTCCGAGTTTGTAAAATTGAGCGGCGAGCTGCACCTGGTCCGGCGAATCCACTTTGTTCACGGCAATCACGGGAGGTTTGCCGGCGCGGCGCAAAAGTTCGGCGAGTTCCTGGTCGAGCGGAACGGGTCCCGCGCGGCCGTCGACGATCTGTACGACGCGCGTGGCATTATCAATGGCGACGCGCGCCTGCCGCAGAATTTCGCCGGGGATGAATGCTTTGTCTTCGGGAACGATTCCGCCCGTGTCGACCACTTCAAACGCGCGGCCTTCCCAGTTCGCTACGCCGTAGATGCGGTCGCGCGTGATGCCGGGTTCGTTGGTGACAATCGAGCGGCGCGTACCCGTGAGGCGATTGAAGAGCGTGGACTTCCCCACGTTCGGGCGCCCGACGATCACGATCGACGGCAATTTTTCACTCGTTTTCTCATTCATGTTCTCGTTCATTTTCCGCGTAGGCCGGAGAGCGCCGCAGTGTACTCGGCAGGCAAGTAGGATAGCACGGCAGCGCGATATACTTGCGCGCGTGCGCTGCTCGACGCCTTACTCACGCAGGTCGCACTGACAAAGATGCCCGACCCCGAAAAAACGTTTGGAACAAATCCCGCGACAAATTCCGGAACACAGCCACGAACCCTACAAGGCTCGCGTCTCGAAGTGGCGGTAGTTTTTCTGAAGTTGGGGCTGCTGGCTTACGGCGGAGTGGCGGGACTGGTCGCGATGATGCGGCGCGAAATGGTCGACCGACGCCGGTGGATTTCCGAGCAGGAATTTCTCGACCTGCTGGGAATCTGCAGCCTGCTGCCCGGGCCAACGGCTACCGAGCTTGCGATTCTGCTGGGCTACGAAAGAGCGGGCTGGCCTGCCCTGTTTCTCGGTGGAGGACTGTTCATTCTACCGTCGATCGTAATGGTCGTTGCGCTCGCCTGGGCATACGTGAGATTCGGGACGCTGCCTGCGGCGCAGTGGATTCTTTACGGAGCGGTCCCGATTGTGATTGCGATTATCGCCGACGCCCTGTGGAGTCTGGGTCGCGCCGCAATAAGAAATGTTTGGCTGGCAATGCTAGCCGTCCTCGTAGTGGTGCTTTATTTTCTCGGCGTTTCGGTGTTGGCAATCATACTGGGCGCGGGAATTCTGGCCGGTGCAGTCGCGGGTGCGCGCTGGAAACGAACGCGGAGGCAGGCGCTGGCGCTGCCGGCGCCGATGAAGATAATCGCGCATCTGTTCTCCGTAGCGGGGGCCGCGCCTTTTGCGCCGGTGATTCCCTTCAGCCTGGCCCGGCTTTTTCTGACGTTCCTGAAAATTGGCGCCGTTTGTTACGGCAGCGGCTACGCGTTGATCGCTTTTCTGCGCGCCGATTTTGTGGTGCATCTGGGCTGGATGACTGACCGGCAGCTTCTCGACGCGATTACCATCGCGCAGATTACTCCGGGGCCGATTTTCGCGGCTTCTTCTTTCATCGGATACGTCAAAGGAGGAGTGCTGGGGGCGCTGCTGGCGACGCTGGGAGTTTTTCTTCCGTCGTTTATTTTCATCGCGATTGTTTTTCCGCTGATCCCGGCGCTCAAGCGGTCGCAGGCGGCGCGGATTGTTTTGGATGGGATCAACGCGGCGACGGTGGGATTGATGGCCGCGGTTTCATGGCAACTCGCGCGCGACGCTGTGTTCGATGTGACTACTGCGGTTGAAGCGGTGGTCGCGTTTTTTTTGTTGCGGCGTTACAAGCTGAATTCGGCGTGGCTGATTCTTGGGGGCATTGCAGGGGGCGTGGCAATGAAGATAGCGACGAAATAAAAGACTTAGCAAGGGGATTGCGATCCAGATTTTTGTAGGCGTGAAATCGGCGGATTCCTCAAAACCGCGATTCAGCGACGATTAGAATTCGGGTTTGTATTGAGACCGCAAGGGTTAGATCGATTTCTAATCGGTATGCTCTGTCGATTAAAAAAATCATAGGCGGGAGCGCACGGCACCCTACGCCCCCGTATGGACGTTGCGGC
>Ga0210394_10001286_pt1 | contig 41312 bp, 46 predicted proteins | sample IncBWC12MmetaG_FD_160121 | JGI IMG/M metagenome (GOLD analysis project Ga0210394, IMG submission 160121) | Forest soil microbial communities from Barre Woods Harvard Forest LTER site, Petersham, Massachusetts, United States - Inc-BW-C-12-M | ecosystem: Environmental > Terrestrial > Soil >...
AACCCGGCAAGCTCGCCCACCGTGAACGGCAGCAGGCTGAGCTGCTCGGCGTCCGGGATGGTCGCCCGCAGCGAAAGCGTCATCAACGCGGCGCGCACGACCTGCTCCGAATAGGCGCTGCTCTCCGGCGCCTGCACGTTGACGAGGGCGGTGACTTCGCCCATCGCCGCGACCAGGAGCCATTTGCGATAATGGGTCTTCTCGGCCACCTCCCGGCCGGTAAAGAGGAACGCCTTACCGATGCCGAGCTGCACCGGCTCGCGTTTGTCCAAGGTGATGCCTTGCTTTTTCAGCGCATCGGCATCCATCGTCTTTTCGATCTGGGAAAATGCATCGGCCGGCAGCACGGCGAGCAGGATCACCGCGTCCTTTGCCTGGTCGGCGAAACCGGAAAATTCATCGCTCGCCGCCATGCCGGCGGGCGGCACCAGCCCGATGCGCGAGCCTAGCGGATAGACCGGGTCGGCCGCCTGGGCCGGCAAGGCCATCACCGTTACGGCGAACAAAGCGGCCAAGCCGGCGCGCAGGCGCGAAGCGAATGTCCGACGGCTCAACGTCCTACGGCTCAACGTCCTATGGCGCATGGTGTGGAACCTCCGTGAGCGCACACTGAGCCTCCGCCGAAGGCGGCCGTGTGACCCGACGCATGGTCAGATTGATCCGTCCGCCTTGCCGGAGCAAGGTCGACGTTCCCGCATAGATCCGATCCACACCGTGAAAAGCAAGGCGTGCGTCGCCGCCGAGAACGACGACGTCGCCCGAGTGAAGGCGAAGCGATTGGGTGGGATCGGTGCGCTTGCGGCCACCGATACGAAAGAGGCAGGAATCGCCGAGCGACACCGAGATGACGGGCGCGGTGAAATCCTCCTCGTCGCGGTCCTGGTGCAGGCCCATTTTCGCCGTCGGCGCATAGAAGTTGACGAGGCAGGCCTGCGGCGCGTGCGGATAGCCGGCAATCTCGTTCCAGATTGCGATCAAGGCCGCAGGGATCGGCGGCCATGGGCGGCCGTTCTCCGGATGCGTCGGTTGATAGCGGTAGCCATGCTCATCCGAGACCCAGCCCAGCGGCCCGCAATTCGACATGCGCACGGTAAACGGCCGTCCCGATTTCGGCATGCGCGGCGCATAGAGCGGTGCGGTAGCGAGAACCGCGCCCAGCGCGGCGACGAGCGCCGCCTGTTTCCCGCGGTCGATATGGCCGGGATAGAGCCGCAGCCCTGTTTCGCCTTCCGGGAAGCTCATTCGCGCCCTTCACTCCAGAGGTCAAAAGGCCAGATGGCGGGCTGACTATTCCCAGCGCGCCGTGCGCAGCGATGCGCCTTGCGGCGGCAGCGGGCCGCCGCATCTGCAGTTTTGATCTTGGCTATTTTGCGATTTCGCCGGGACTTACTCGACGACCGGCGTTTGCGTGGCGAGGACCGACTGCGCCGCCGGCTCAGTCAAGCGCTGACCGATCCAGCGTGCCGCCACGATCGCCAGCACCGCCACTGCGATTCCGGCGAAAACGTCGACGAAGAAATGTCCGCCGCCGATCGGCGTCGCCACCAGCATGGTACCGCAGGCGATCAGCGCGACCGGCCGCATCCACCAGACGCTCCACAGCGCCCACAGATAGAGCACCGCCGCGGCGGCATGGAAGCTGGGAAAGGTGATGATGCCGCCGAGCTTGCGCATATCGAGCTCGCGCAGCGAGCCGTCGCGCACCAGCGGCAGGTCGCGCAGTCCATCGAGGTAGCCGCCGGGCTTGAGCCGCAGCGGATCGGGCACGATGCCGAGGATGTCGTAGGTGCCGATTGCCGGCACCAGGACCGAGATGATGGTGGTCGCGATCAGCGCCAGCGTGAACGCCAGGATGAACTGGTGCAGGCGGCGATGGTGGCGCGTCAGCCCGAGCACGACGGGAATGCCGAAGATCGGCAAACCGATGATGTTGTAGCCGAGGACCAGGGTCGAGACCAGTTTGGGACGCTCGTAGATGAAGTTGAAGTAAGCGCGCCAGTCGAGCCCGAGCGCCTGGTCCAATTGCTCCAGGCTGGCGTCGCGCATCGGCAGGCCGGCGGCCGCGGAAATATAGGTCAAAGGCGTCATCAACAGGGTGATGAGCACGATTTGTGCGGTGCAACCCAGCGCAAAGACGACGAGCGGGTCGCGTTTGTGCGGCACGTGCGCGTTGTAATAGGCAACGGAGGCGTAGAGCGCGGCGACGCAGAGCCCCAGCGCTATGCTCGCCGGTTTGAGCGAAAAGTCGGTGAACGCCAGGCCGAGCGCCAGCGCCACGGCCATCAGGCCGATCGGTACCCAGTTGAAGGAGAAGAGCCGCCATTCGGCGGAATTTCGCAACTGCGTCATGCTCCCGACCCTGTTGGCGCCGGAGGCTAGCCCGGACCGATTAATGCCGGCGAAAGACCTTTGATTATCTCCCGGTTAAGGCCGCCTCTCGCGCCAGGGGCGGACGATGCCTCTGCCGTGGTGAAAGAACGGTTTGCGAGCCCGGCCAATTGCGCGGCGGCGCATTCACCGACGGCCGCGAGCGCGCGGCCCTTGCATCGGCTTGCCGGCGATCGCATTTTGCCGGCTAAGTCCTCAAGGCCGCCAACAATCCTGCCTTGCGGGGCCATCACGCTCTCCTATATGAGCCAAGGGAAATCGCCCGCAAAACGGGCGGGGCGATGAACGAGACTATCAGGGGGTCGGACAACGGGCGCCTTTGGGCCTACCCGACCTGCCGAGAAGGAGAGGATTAACACCATGGCCAAGGTCATTGGTATCGATCTCGGGACCACGAATTCCTGCGTCGCCGTCATGGAAGGCAAGACGCCGAAGGTCATCGAGAACGCAGAAGGCATGCGCACCACGCCGTCCATCGTCGCTTTCACGGACGAGGGCGAGCGGCTGGTCGGCCAGCCGGCCAAGCGCCAGGCGGTCACCAATCCCGAGCGCACCATCTTCGCGGTCAAGCGCCTGATCGGCCGGCGCTACGACGACCCGATGGTGGAGAAGGACAAGAAGCTCGTCCCCTACAAGATCGTGCGCGCCGGTAATGGCGACGCCTGGGTCGAGATCGAGGGCAAGAGCTATTCGCCCTCGCAGATTTCCGCCTTCGTGCTGCAGAAGATGAAGGAGACCGCGGAGGCCTATCTCGGCAGCAAGGTCGAGCAGGCGGTCATCACCGTTCCCGCTTATTTCAATGACGCGCAGCGGCAAGCGACCAAGGACGCCGGCAAGATCGCCGGCCTCGAAGTGCTGCGCATCATCAACGAGCCGACCGCTGCAGCGCTCGCCTACGGGCTCGACAAGAACAAGACCGGCACCATCGCGGTCTACGACCTCGGCGGCGGCACGTTCGACGTTTCGATTCTGGAAATCGGCGACGGCGTATTCGAGGTGAAGTCGACCAACGGCGACACGTTCCTCGGCGGCGAAGACTTCGACATGCGGCTGGTCAACTATCTGGCCGACGAGTTCCAGAAGGAGCAGGGGATTGATCTGCGCCGCGACAAGCTCGCTCTGCAGCGGCTCAAGGAGTCGGCGGAGAAGGCGAAGATCGAGCTCTCCTCGACCACGCAGACCGAGATCAACCTGCCGTTCATCACCGCGGACGCATCCGGGCCCAAGCATCTCACGATGAAGCTCACCCGCGCCAAGTTCGAGGCGCTGGTCGATGATCTCGTGCAGAAGACCATCGAGCCCTGCCGCCAGGCGCTCAAGGATGCCGGCCTGTCCGCGGCCGAGATCAACGAGGTGGTCCTGGTCGGCGGCATGACGCGCATGCCGAAGGTGCAGGAAGTGGTGAAGCAATTGTTCGGCAAGGAGCCGCACAAGGGCGTCAATCCCGACGAGGTGGTGGCGGTCGGCGCCGCGATCCAGGCCGGCGTGCTGCAGGGCGACGTCAAGGACGTGCTGCTGCTCGACGTGACCCCGCTCTCGCTCGGCATCGAGACGCTGGGCGGCGTGTTCACCCGGCTGATCGATCGCAACACCACGATCCCGACCAAGAAGAGCCAGGTGTTCTCCACCGCCGAGGACGGCCAGACCGCGGTGACGATCCGCGTGTTCCAGGGCGAGCGCGAGATGGCGGCCGACAACAAGATGCTCGGTCAGTTCGATCTCATCGGCATTCCGCCGGCCTCGCGCGGCGTGCCGCAGATCGAGGTCACCTTCGACATCGACGCCAACGGCATCGTCAACGTCCAGGCCAAGGACAAAGGCACCGGCAAGGAGCAGCAGATCCGCATCCAGGCTTCGGGCGGCTTGAGCGAGGCCGACATCCAGAAGATGGTCAAGGACGCCGAAGCTCACGCCGAGGACGACAAGAAGCGCAAGGCGCAGGTCGAGGCGAAGAACCACGCCGAGGCGCTGGTCCATTCGACCGAGAAGACGCTGGCCGAGCATGGCTCCAAGGTCGGCGAGGCCGAGCGGCGCGCGATCGAGAACGCCATGGCCGACCTCAAGGAAGCGCTGAAGGGCGATGACGCCGATGCGATCACGGCGAAAACCAACGCGCTGGCCCAGGCCTCGATGAAGCTCGGCGAGGCGGTGTATAAGCAGGCTGCCGAGCAGCCCGCCGGCGGCGCCGACGGCGGCGGAGCCGAGGGCAAGAAAGAAGACGTCGTCGACGCCGAGTTCACCGAAGTTGACGACGACAAGAAGAACAAGAAATCCGCTTGATCCGGCGAGACGCGCCCGATGTCGCTACCGATGGTCAGAACAGCACCCCCGCCGGCCAAACGGGGGTGTATGTTTTTGACGTGGCATGGACCGGCGTGGCAGGGATTGTGGAATGATTGGGCGTCATCGGGTGGGGAATGATGGCCAAGCGTTGCTACTACGAATCTCTTTCCCTTGAACGCACGGCAAGCGATGGCGATATCAAAGCCGCCTTCCGCAAGCAGGCGATGCAGTGCCATCCGGACCGCCATCCCGGCGACAAGGATGCCGAGCACCGGTTCAAGGAAATCAACGAAGCCTACGAGATCCTCAAGGATCCCGACAAACGCGCCGCCTATGACCGCTTCGGCCACGCCGCCTTCGAGCATGGCGGCATGGGCGCGGCGCACGGTTTCGGCGCCGATTTCGCCACCACCTTCTCCGATATCTTCGACGATCTGTTCGGCATGGGCGGGCGACGCGGCCGCGGCTCCGGGCGCGAGCGCGGCGCGGATTTGCGCTACAACATGGAAATCAGCCTGCAGGATGCCTATGCCGGCAAGGCCGCACAGGTCCGCATTCCGACCTCGGTCACCTGCGAGTCCTGCTCCGGCAGCGGCGCCAGGCCCGGCACCAAGCCGAAAGTCTGTCCGATGTGCGGCGGCCACGGCAAGCTGCGCCAGGCCCAGGGCTTCTTTACGCTGGAGCGGACCTGCCCGAACTGCCAGGGCCGCGGCCAGGTGATCGACAACCCGTGCGGCTCGTGCGCCGGGTCCGGCCGGGTCATGCGCGAGCGGACTTTGTCGGTGAACATTCCGTCCGGCGTCGAGGATGGCACCCGCATCCGTCTCGCCGGCGAGGGCGAAGCCGGCGTGCGCGGCGGGCCGACCGGCGATCTCTACATCTTCCTGTCGATCGCTGCGCATCCCTTCTTTCAGCGCGACGGCGCCGATCTTCATTGTCACGTGCCGATCTCGATGGTGACCGCGGCCATGGGCGGCGAGATCGAGGTCCCGACCATCGACGGCGGCAAGACGCGGGTGAAGGTGACCGAGGGCACGCAATCCGGCCGGCGTTTCCGCCTGCAGGGCAAAGGCATGCCGGTGCTGCGTGCGCGGCAGATCGGCGACATGTATGTACAGGTCGCGGTCGAGACCCCGCAGAAGCTCACCAAGCGGCAGCGCGAGCTCCTTGCCGAATTCGACCGCCTGTCCTCGCAGGAAACGCAGCCCGAGTCGTCCGGCTTCTTCGTCAAGGTCAAGGAATTCCTCGACGGATTGAGCGGCACGCGCGCGAATTCTGCTTAGCCGTCCCCGCAGCCGCTCCCGTGCGCGGCTGGTGTTTGCTCCGCAAATGCTCTAGAAGGCCACGTTTCTTCCACGTGTGATTGCCATGCCGCTGCCGGCGCTTCGGATATTCGAACAGAAGATCGAGCGGCAATTTCGCCTCTTCGAGATCAGGAAGGCGCTTATCGGGCGCAAGATCGGACGGCAGATCCGGGAGTTCGAGCGCAAGCGCGGCATCCGTCTCGACGACGACGTGCATTTCATCCGCTCGTGGATCGAGCGGCCGCTGTCGATCGGCGCGGTGAAGCCGTCGAGCAAGATGCTCGCGCGCGCCATGGCGCGCTACGTCGATCCGCACAGCGAAGGACCGGTGGTCGAGCTCGGGCCGGGGACCGGTCCGGTGACCGAGGCGCTCGTTGCCGCCGGCATCGCGCCGTCGCGGCTGGTGCTGCTCGAGTTCAATCCGACCTTCTGCCGGATTTTGCGCGCGCGCTATCCGCAGGCCACGCTGGTGCAGGGCGACGCCTACAGCCTGCGCAGCGTTCTCGAGAAGCTCTTGCTGCAGCCGGCCGCCGCCTTCGTCTCCGGCCTGCCGCTCGTCACCAAGCCGATGGCGACGCGCGAGCGCCTGCTGCGCGAGGCTTTCGACCTGATGCAGCCCGGCGCGCCCTTCGTGCAGTTCACCTATTCGGTCATTTCACCGCTGCCGACGCGGCTCGGCGGCTTTTCGGCGCAGGCCTCGGAGCGGATCTGGATGAACCTGCCGCCGGCCCGGGTCTGGGTGTACCGGAAGACTTGACGCCGCAGGCTAGACGACAGGCGGCGGATTGGCGGTTATGTTGGCATCAGTCTTCTGTCCGCCCGGCGTCGTCCGATAATCATGGCTGCTCCAAAAATCCTCGTCATCGCCGGCTCGCTGCGCGCTGGCTCGACCAATGCGCGGCTGGCCGCGCTCGCGGCCAAGGAATTTGCGCTTGCCGAGGCCGAGGTCACCCGCATCTCGCTCGCCGAATATCCGCTGCCGCTGTTCGACGCCGACTTCGCCACCGATGCCGGTCCGCCGCGCAACGCGCTCCGGCTGCGAGAGATGCTCACCACCCATCACGGCATCTTCATCACCAGTCCCGAATACAGCGCCTCGGTGACGCCGCTTCTGAAGAACTCGATCGACTGGATTTCGCGGGTGCGCGAGCACGGCGAGCCCTACTATGCCGCCTTCAAGGGCCGGGTGTTCGCGCTCGGCTCGGCCTCGCCGAGTTCGGCCGGCGGGCTGCGCTCGTTGATGGCGTTGCGGCAGATTCTGGAGCTCGGCTGCGGCGCGCTGGTGATCCCCGAGCAGATCAATGTCGGACGCGCCGAGCAGGCGTTCGACGAGATGGACAATCTCAAGGATGAAAATCTCGCGGCGACGCTCAAGGCCCTGGCGCGCCGGCTGATCGACATGGCGCGCGAGAGCGCGCGCGGGACCGCCTGATGCGAGGGCAGGGGACGCGGCAAGGGACGCCGCAAGGGACGCGGCAAGACACGCGGCAAGACACGCCGCTCGCGGCGCGCGATCGCCTGATCGTCGCGCTCGACCTGCCGTCGCTCGATGAGGCGCAGGCGATGGTGGTGCGGCTCGGCGATGCGGTGTCGTTCTACAAGATCGGCTATCAGCTCGCCTTCGCCGGCGGGCTTGGCTATGCGCAGACGCTCGCCGGCGCCGGCAAGCGCGTGTTTCTCGACCTCAAGCTCCACGACATCGGCAACACGGTGGCGCAGGGCGTGAAAAGCGTGGCGCGGCTCGGGGTGAGCTTTCTCACCGTGCACGCCTATCCGCAGACCATGCAGGCGGCGGTCGACGCGCGCGAAGCGGGCCTGCGCATCCTCGCCGTCACCGTGCTCACGTCTTACGATGACAACGACCTCAAGGCCGCCGGCTACGACGCATCGGTGCGCAGCCTTGCGGCCAGCCGTGCCGCGCAGGCGCGCGCGATTGGCGTCGATGGTCTCGTCTGCTCGGCCGAAGAGGCGGCGGCGCTGCGCGCGATCGCCGGGCCGGAGCTGGTGTTGGTCACGCCCGGCATCCGGCCGGCGGGCGGCGAAGCCGGCGATCAGAAACGGGTGATGACGCCCGGCGCAGCCATTGCCGCCGGTGCCGACTATCTCGTGGTCGGCCGGCCGATCCTCGCCGCGGCGGAGCCGCGGGCGGCGGCGCAGGCGATCATCGCGGAAATTGCGCAGCAGCGCGTCAAGGAGGCATGAGATGGCCAAGGGTTACTGGATCGGGCGTGTCGATGTGAGCAGCGAAGAAGGCTACAAGCCTTATGCCGCCGCCAATCCCGCCATCTTCCGCAAATATGGCGGCCGCTTCGTGGTGCGCGCCGGCAAATTCGAATGCGTCGAGGGAGCAAGCCGCTCCCGCAACGTGGTGATCGAGTTCCCCGATTACGCCGCGGCGCTCGCCTGTTATCGCTCGCCCGAATACCAGGCCAACATCAAGGTGCGGCAGCCGCACGCGATCGCCGATCTCGTCGTCGTCGAAGGCTACGACGGCCCGCAGCCTTAAAGCTTCCTCCCTCGCGCGCAGGGCGGGGGAGGGGGACCGCCGACAGGCGGTGGAGGGGGCTCGCTTGCTCTTCGCTCGTCGCGCACTTGCTCCTTCCGGCGAGCTTCGCTCGCCACCTTCCCCGCGCGCGGGGGAGGAAAAAGGCGCCGTGTTGCTGCCGTCCCATCCCGCCGCTATATCCGCGGCAACCGGAGACCGACCCGATGGCGGCTGCAACTTCCGACATGCGCCTCGTTATCGCCGGCGCCGGCGGGCGCATGGGGCGCACGTTGATTCACGCTATTGCCGCGACCAAGGGCGTCACGCTTGCCGGCGCGGCCGAGGCGGCGGATTCGGCCGTCATCGGCCGTGACGCTGGCGAGCTTGCCGGGCTCGGCGCCAACGGCATCAAGGTCGTAAGCGACGTGGCGCCGCTTCTGAAAGGCGCTGACGGGCTGATCGAATTCACCATTCCCGCGGCGACGCTGGCGCTCGCCGAGCTCACCGCAGCCGCCGGCATCGTGCACATCATTGGCACCACCGGCCATTCGGCCGAGGAGGACGCGCTGATCGCCAAGGCCGCAAGCCGGGCGACCATCGTCAAATCCGGCAATATGAGTCTCGGGGTCAATCTCCTGGCCGCGCTCGTCAAGCGCGTCGCCAGGACGCTCGATGAGAATTACGACATCGAGATCCTGGAAATGCACCACAACAAGAAGATCGACGCGCCGTCGGGGACCGCGCTGATGCTCGGCCGCGCCGCGGCGGCGGGCCGCGGCATCAATCTTGCCGCCCATTCGGTGCGCGGCCGCGACGGCATGACCGGCGCGCGCCGGGCGATTGATATCGGCTTCGCATCGCTGCGCGGCGGCACCGTCGTCGGCGACCACAGCGTGATCTTCGCCGGGCCGGCCGAGCGTATCGAGCTCACGCACCGCGCCGAGGACCGCATGATCTTCGCCCGCGGCGCGCTGCACGCGGCATTGTGGGCGCGCGGCAAGAAGCCGGGGCTTTACACGATGGCCGACGTTCTCGGGTTGAAGGATATCTAAAGACCCTCCCCTGCAGGGGGCGGTGAATGGAGCAAATAATGGGCGACCGCATTCTCGTGCTCGTGCGCCACGGCGAGAGCGAGTGGAACAAGAAAAATCTGTTCACCGGCTGGCGCGATGTCGATCTCACCGAGAACGGCATCGAGGAAGCGCGCACCGCCGGCCGCCGGATCAAGGCGCAGGGGCTGCGCTTCGACGTCGGCTTCACCTCGGCGCTCATTCGCGCCCAGCATTCGCTCGATCTCGTGCTCGAGGAGATCGGCCAACAGAACATTCCGGTGTTCAAGGACCAGGCGCTCAACGAGCGCGACTACGGCGATCTTTCCGGCCTCAACAAGGACGACGCGCGCGCCAAATGGGGCGCCGAGCAGGTGCATGTCTGGCGGCGCTCCTATGACGTCGCGCCGCCCGGCGGCGAGAGCCTCAAGGACACCGCCGCGCGCGTGCTGCCTTATTACATCCAGGACATCCTGCCGCGCGTCTTGCGCGGCGAGAACGTGCTCGTCGCCGCGCACGGCAATTCGCTGCGCGCGCTGGTCATGGTGCTCGAGCATCTGTCGCCGGAGAAGATCGTCGCCCGCGAATTGGCGACCGGCCTGCCGCTTGTCTATCGGCTCAATGCCGACTCGACCGTGGCCGAGAAGCGGGAATTGGCTGCATAGGCGCTACCCGTCATGCCCGCGCTTGTCGCGGGCATCCACGTCTTTTCACTCGCTCAGGAATCCGGCAGGAGCCCGCGATAGAGAAGCTGGGTCCCCGCCTGCGCGGGGACGAGCGGTATTTAATCTCCGCTCATTCCCGCGAAAGCGGGAATCCAAGACGTGGATGGCCGGGACGAGCCCGGCCATGACGACGAGAAGATGCTCGCATGACGATAGCGGCTACGCCGCGGCGCCGACCTGCCCGGCTTCCCAGCCGAGCATGGCCTGCTTGCGGGTGACGCCCCAGTGATAGCCGGTCAAGTCGCCCTTCTTGCCGACGACGCGGTGGCAGGGCACGACGAAGGCGACCGGGTTCTTGCCGACGGCGGCGCCGACGGCGCGCGCGGCGGCCGGGGTGCAGACCTTCTCGGCGATCCCCGAATAGGTGGCGACGCTGCCCATCGGGATCTTCAACAGCGTCTCCCACACCCGCACCTCCCAGTCGGTGCCGATGAGGACGACGCGCAGCGGCCGGTCCTCGCGCCATTGCGACGGGTCGAAGATGCGTTGCGCGATCGGCGCGGCGCGCGCGGCATCCGCGACATAGCTCGCGCGCGGCCAGCGGCGCTTCATGTCGGCCAGCGCCGCGTCTTCCTCGCCGGCATCGGCGAAGGCAAGCCCGGCGAGGCCGCGCTCGGTCGCCATCACCAGCGCCTTGCCGAACGGCGAGGGGTGGAAGCCGAAATGCACCGTCAGCCCTTCGCCGCCGGATTTCCATTCGCCGGGCGACATCGCCTCGTGGGTGACGAAGAGGTCATGCAGGCGGCCCGGGCCGGAGAGGCCGACTTCATAGGTGGCGTCGAGCACGCTCGCCGAGTCGCGCAGCAATTGCCGCGCCCCGTCGAGCGTGAGTGCCTGCAGGAAGGCCTTCGGGGTGAGCCCCGACCAGCGGCGGAACAGATGGTGCAGTTCGGTCGGGGTGACGCCGGCGGCCTCGGCGATGGTTTCGATCTCGGGCTGGTCGCGCCAATGATTGCGGATGTGGCCGATGGCGCGGCGCACGACCTCATAGTCGGAGGCGGCGGCGGCAAGCGTCGTCAGGTCGGGGATGCGGTCGGGCGAAAGCATGGCTGTCTCCTTCATCTGCACCCCATCTAGGCCGCCGCGCCGCGCCGAACCACCCGTTTTCTGAGCCGGCGAAGGACGCCCGGCGAAGTATGAAACAGCAAACGATTACAGCGCTTTAGCGTTCGCCCTTTGCTGCCCGCCGGCCGTTATTCCAGCACCGTCCGGGTCGGCCCGCGTTTAGCTTCGCCGAGCGCCGAGGAAAGCGCGCGGGCAAAGCTCGCTTTCTCGTCCGGCCCGAGGAACGCCGCGATCGACAGCCGGCGGCCGCGCGAGACCAGGAACAACCGCTCGATGCCGAATTCCTCGTGCACGGTGCGGTCGAGCCGCACCCAGACCGGATTGAGCGTCCATTCGCGCACGCCGCCGCGTGGATTGACCTTGCGCACGGTGAGCTCGGAGGCGGTCACCGTCACCTCTTCGTAGGCGCGGGCGCTGCGGAAATTGGCGCGGAAGGCGACATAGATCAGCAGCACGTCGAGCCCGAGGAAGCCGAACACCGGCCACGCCCCCAAGAGCAGGAACAACATCCCGGAGGCGAAGCTGACGCCGCCGATGCACAGCATCAGCACCAGAAAGCCGGTCGCCGAGAGCGAACGTTGCGGCGTGATCACCGCCGAAAAGATCGTCGGCTCAGTGGACGCGGCGGCCTCGCTGCGGCTGTTGTCGTCAGTCATGGCGCTCACTATACGGGAAAGATGGCGCGAAAAACCACTCGGCAAAGCCTCACCGCCGCCGGCCAGGGCAAAGGGAAGGGCAGGGCGGCCCGGCGCAAGAGCGGCAAGGCGCAGGACAAAGCCGACGCCAAGGCGATGCACGGCGAATTGCCGCAATGGACGACCGCCGAGGTCGAGGAGGCGTTCCGCCGCTTCGCCGCCGCCAATCCGACGCCGCGCGGCGAATTGCAGTCCATCAATCCGTTCACGCTCCTGGTCGCGGTCGTTCTCTCCGCGCAGGCGACCGATGCCGGCGTCAACAAGGCGACGCCGGCTCTGTTCAAGCTCGCCGACACGCCGGAGAAGATGGTCAAGCTCGGCGAGGCGCGCGTGCGCGGCCTGATCAAGACCATCGGGCTCTACCGCACCAAGGCGAAGAATTTGATCGCGCTGTCGCGCATGCTCATCGCGCAGCACGGCGGGGAGGTGCCGCACGACCGCGACGCGCTCGAAGCGCTCCCCGGCGTCGGCCGCAAGACCGCAAACGTCGTCCTCAACGTCGCCTTCGGCGAGCCGACCATCGCAGTCGACACCCACATCTTCCGCGTCGGCAACCGCACCGGGCTTGCCGTCGGCAAGACGCCGCTCGAGGTGGAGATGAAGCTCAACGAGATCGTGCCCGAGCGCTACCGCCTGCACGCGCATCACTGGCTCATCCTGCACGGCCGCTACGTCTGCGTCGCGCGACGGCCGCTGTGCGAGAAATGCTTGATCGCGGATTTATGCAAGTGGCCGGGGAAGACAACGAACGTGCCATCATCGTCAGGGGCGATGTAAAGCCAGCTGCATCTTGAAAAAGACAGAATCGCCTCCGATTCTTTTCGAATCATGGAGTAATTTCAATGCGCGATAATGGGACATTCACTGTTCAGCCACACACACCATGCTTGCCGGTAGGAAATTTCGATGGTTACATCGATCGAGAACCGAGTTTTTTAATTGATTACGAGCTGCCGTTTCCGCATCTCAGGGCAATCTATGAGGTGATACGATGCGTTATGCGCGTCGAGCGGCTTGATCACCCCGAGTTTTTTGCGGCCAGTGATTCTGGTAACATGAAGGACATCGATATCACTGGCTTAGTTGCCGATGGTGTCGTTTCCTATGATCAACGCGTTGTACCTGATGCGGTCGTACGCAGAGCCTCGTGAGGTGGCATCGTGCAGGAAATATTCATGCCGCTGGGTTCCACCGATCTCCTTAGAGTGATCGCTGAGCGCGATTGCCATCTGTCCTTGGAAAAGGGCGTTCCTTTCGCAGATCGTAAGCGCGACGCGATTTGGATAAAGACTCCGGACGGGCGCGATCTCGATCTGAAACTTCCTAACGGCTATCATAGCTGCCCGGTCGAATTGCCGCGCGCGGTGTTTGATGACTTCCTGAGGGCGAGTTTAATCAAGCAAGACGGCCCTGAAGATACCGAACATCGGATCACATTCCGATTGACCGAGGATGGCCGCAGACGGGGTATCCGGGAGGGCGTTTGAGCTAGTTCATCGTTCTCGCATCCCGCTTCGCTTGCCGTGGGCTGCGCTTCTCCCGATCACGCCGCGGCGCGCTTGGCCGAGCCGCGCGGCGGCGCTTTCTTCACTGGCGGCAACAGCAGGTCGGCGGGAACGTGAAAGCGCGCGCGCAGGCGCTGCACCATCGCCATGCTCAGTCCCTTCTTGCCGCGCAGCACTTCGCTGACGCGACTTGGCGTGCCCAGGATCGGCACCATGTCGGCACGCGTCAGCCCGTGCTGCTCCATGAGGTGGCGGATCAGCGCCGCCGTGTTCGGTGGCCGGCGCTGCCATTTGCTCTCCTCGTAGGCGGCGATCAGGCGCGCCTGCGCCGCAAGCCGGGCGGCGTCGGCTGGGTCGTCCGATTCCCAGAGCCGATCGACGAGGGCGCGGGCGCGGGCAAGCTCGGCGGCGCTATCGATCAAAATCAGATTTGCATCCATCACACCGCCTCCGCATCGATCTCGTCCTGATATTGAATGCGCGAAGCTTCAGCAAATGGGTGCTCTCGCCGCCTGGCGTTACCGTCACCGGAATGGTGAAATTTCTTGACCTTTGTCCCCGTTTCGGCTACGCTGCGCACCGAATCTCGCTCCCGTAAAGGACGCCCACCGGTGACGCCGGCGGGCGGGGCGAGAGCGGTTCCCGCGGGCGGCGGCTCGTCACTGCCGCTCCCGGGCGGCTCCGGGGATATACGCCCGGCCGGCATGATGACCGGTCTGCGGGGAAACCCGCTGGACTGGGACAGGAAGGAGCGGGTAACGCCCGCTCAGAAAAGCGCACGATCTTTCGAACCATCGGGGTCGTGCGCTCCGACCAAGTCCCAGGAAGCGCGTAGCTGGAGTTGAGCTGCGGCGTTCGTTCGCTGCAGCAAGTGCCGCGGTGGAACGCCGACAGGCGAGCGCCCCCTCCTTATCCTCCCCCGCACGCAGGGGAGGATGGGAGGGGGGCGCGCCGCATCCGTCGATGCGGATCATTGGATATGCGCCTGCCGGCGTTTCGCCTCCTTTTTTCTTTGTAGCCCGGATGAAGCGGAGCGAGATCCGGGATCGCCTTTCAAGCTCGTTGATTGGTCCCGGATTGCGTGGAGCCTGTCATCGGGCCGGCCCCTTCGGGCCGGACCCGTTGGCTCCATCCGGGCTACGGCTTTGGCAAAACTCGGGCGCGGATCGCGTCGCGAGAACGCGTTTCCATGTCGTTATTGTCGGCGCGAAACAAACAACGGAGCCATTCACATGCCGTCGCGGCGCAACGAATCATCGCCGCGCAACGAGCCGCCGGCGAAGCAAGACTTCCTCAAACGGCGCACATTCGAAGAGGGGCGGGCGCAGGTCGACGCCGCGCACATCGCGACGCAGCGGCTCTATTGCGACGCGCTCGGCTTCTGGCGCCGCTGCGCCAAGCGGGCGTGCAAGCGGCACCGGCGCTGCGCCGGCGAGCCGACCGGATGTCTGATGCGCGGCCTGCCTGCGGTGCCGCAGGCGCAGCGGCTCAAGGCGCAAAAGCAAGTGATCGCCGGCGGCCGGCGGCGCCTCGCGCCGGCGACGCATATCGAATGGTTCGTGCGCCGCACCGAGCTTGCAACCTTGGTGTCGTGGGGATTCGGATGAGACCCATCCTCCTTCCGTTGTCCCCGGATCTTTGCTGGCACTCTATCCGGGCTACGGCGCGTCGGTGTGTGGCCTGGTTTTTGCTTCAAGTCGCGCAACGGCTGGGAAAGCCACGCAACCAATCGGAGCACTTTTTGATGTTGACCGCCTTGATATTGGTCTGCTCTCTCGCCTCCGTCCCCGACCTTGCAGCGTGCACCGAGCAAAACGCCCGGGTGGTACTGCGGGATCCTGAAACGTTTACAGTTCCCAGCAGCTGTTTGATGCACGGACAAGCCTATCTGGCAGAGAGCGCAATCGGACGCGAACTCGGCGAGAAACGAGGCGGTAAAAGTACTCTGTTTACGAAGCCGCACGTTCACGACGAACAGCGAGATCAAAGCTTCAACCGCGCTTGCCCACCTTCCCTAACGACCGACTCCGCCGTCTACTCCGTCGTTTTCCCGGCGTTTCGCGCGCGTGCAATTGTGCGAGTGGCTTCGGCGCCGGCGTTCGCCCGGTGACACATAGCCCAAGCGTCTTGTGGCCACATTCGAGGCACTTGCGGCAGGTAGGGTGCGATTGTTAGGCTTCGCGCGCCCGCGGCGGCGAACGCGCGGTGCGTGCTTCCAGGACCAACAGTCAGGAAAGAGGCATTTGCGGCATGAGCGTCGTCGCCCTATCGCCCGACCGGTTGTCGGCGCCGGCGGCTGCCGAGGGCGCGCCGGTTCTGCGCTGGATGATTTTTACCGGCGCGTGTGCTTTTGCCGCCCTCCTCGCCTGGCACTACAATCTGATCCGGCTGATGGTCGTCTCCGACCGCACCTACATCTCCTCGATCATCGCGGTCCTTTATATCGGCGCGTCGCTGCATTGCCTGTGGCGCACGATCGCCATCAGCCGCGAAGGCGATGCCGGCCGCCGCACCGCCGATAGGATCGCGGCCGGCGAGGTCAATTTCAGCGGCGTGGATACGCTGCCGCCCGGACTGGTCGCCGACCACATCCGCGATCTGGCGCTCAAGGCACGCATGCAAGGCACCGGGCGGCTCGACCAGACGCTGCTGCTGCGCTCGCTCGCCGACCGGCTGCGCGGCTCGAACGGTTTCGGCGCTTTCGCCAGCGACACATTGATGAAGCTCGGCCTTCTCGGCACGATCATCGGCTTCATCATCATGCTGGCGCCAATCGCCGGGCTCGATGCGGCCGACCGCACGCTGCTGAAATCTTCGATGGGGCTGATGGGCGACGGCATGGCGGTCGCCATGTACACGACGCTCGCCGGTCTCGTCGGCTCGATTCTTTTGAAAGCTCAGTATTACATGCTCGATGCCGCGACCGCCGGCGTGTTCTCGCACGCGGTCAGGCTCACCGAGACGTACGTGGTGCCGGCGTTGGAGCGCCACGATGCTCGATGATTTCGGCCTTTATCCGCGCGAGGAGCCGTTCGATCCGTTCAGCGTCATGCTGTTCAAGGCGCTGCAGGTCGTCGCCTTCCTGTTCTTTATTGCATTGCTCGCGATCGCGCCCGACGCCAAGGACGGCAAGATCGACTCCAAGGCCGAATTCATCGTCACCATGGACTGGCCCGACCAGCATCCCGACGATCTCGATCTGTTTGTCCAGGATCCGGCCGGCAACATCGCCTGGTATCGGCATCGCGAAGCCGGCTTCATGGTGCTCGAACGCGACGATCGCGGCGGCGCCAACGACTTCATCCTGGTCAACGGCAAGAAAATCTCTTCGCCGATCCGCGAGGAGATCGTCACCATCCGCGGGATCGTGCCGGGCGAGTATACCGTCAACGTCTCGCATTTTCAGGCGACGACCGGCGCGGCGGTGCCGGTGACGGTCAAGGTGCAGAAGCTCAATCCGACCGCCCAAGTCGTCTTTGATAACGCCGTCATGGTCGACCACACCGGCGACGAGAAGACCGCGGTGCGGTTCACGCTTGACGACAACGGCAAGGTGGTCGACGTGAATTCGCGGTGGAAATCGCTGATGGAGACGTTTCGCAACATGCATCGCAACGGCGCCGACATCGATCCCAAGACCGGTTATGTGAAGAAGCTATGACCAGCCTCACCACGATCATCCTCGGCCTCTCGATCGCCTACACGGTGCTTGGCGTGCTGCTGCTCGGCGCTTGCGTGTACACGCGATTGCCCGTGGCGGTGAAGGCCGGCGCAATCCTGGTGACGAGCGCGTTTTACGCCGTCAGCTTCTTCGGGACGCGGGCGCTGCTCGGCTGGTCGTCGGTCGATCCGTTGCCGGCGCACTTCAAGCTCCTCGGCGCGCGGATCGTCGAGCCGCATTCGCTCGCCGGCGATCCGGGCGCCATCCATCTCTGGGTCGAGGCGCTCGACGAGGACAATCGTCCGAGCGGCCTTCCGCGCGCCTATCGTTTGCCCTACACCGCCAAGCTTGCCGAAAAAACCGAAGCCGCCGTGCAGGCGAGCGCCAGCGGCAATCCGCAGGAAGGCGGTCATACGGCAGACTTCGGCACCGGCGAGGGCGGCACCGCCGAGCTGACCGCGCGCGAAGCGACCCCGAGCGCGATCACCACCACCGGCGGCGGCGATCCTGCCTCGGGAGGTCCGCTCGATCCGGCGTTCAGACCCGATCACGCCGGCGGCCTCGTGTTTTCGCCGCTCGCTCCGCCGCGCATGCCGCCCAAGGACGCGCCTTGACGCTGCCGCGCGCCGTGCAACGCACGCGGAACACGCCGGCGAGATCGCCGCAAGGAAGGCGCAGTGACGTGCGATCGTGATCGCGGAGTTGGCGGGAGAACGGCCATGCGCGCAACGTCGGGCCTGTTGTGGATCGTTCCCTTTGCGCTGATGGTGTCCGGCGCCCTCGCAGCCGATCTCACGCGCGCTGATGTGGAGGCCATGCTGGCGGCCGCGCCGCCGGGACACGGCGCAAGCTTTGCCGGCCGGTCGCTGGCCGGTTTGGACCTTCAGGACTTGGATTTCACCGGCGTCGATTTCTCCGGGGCGGATCTATCGGCGGCCGATTTGCGCGGCACCAAGCTCGTCGGCGCCAAGCTCGTCGGCGCCAAGCTTTCGGCGGCGAAGCTCAACCGCGCCTGGATCATGCGCGCCGATTTTTCCCACGCAGACCTTTCCAATGCCGCGCTGGAGACGCTCATCGTATCGGCCGGGCTCGAGACCCGACCGGAGGAAGCCACCCGCTTCGTCGGCGCCAACCTGACTGGCGCCAAGGTCACGGCGCGCTTTAGCCTCGACGATATGACCGGGGCGAACCTTTCGCATCTGCGCGCGTCCGCCGACATGAAAAATCAGGGCATGGGCTTGACCCGCGCCGATTTCTCGCGCGCGACCTTGGCCGACGCGAACTTCGAGGGCGCGGCCCTCGGTCATGTCAATTTCGAGTACGCCAAGCTGCAGCGCGCCAATTTCTCCGGCGCGGATCTGAGCTCGGCGGATCTCGCGGGAGCGGATCTGACCGGCGCCGATCTCACCGGGGCCAATACCAGCGGGGCCGACTTCAATAGTGCCACGCTCAAGGACGTACGAGGGTTCCCACTGCGCTGACGCCGATGAGGGACGCGGACAAAAGTTGGGCAATAGTAATGCGCCTGCGCAGCATGCTCGTTGTATCCCTACGGCGGCCACACGCTGTCGTCGCGGGAACGCTGCCCACCGCCGATATGGTAATTGTGATCGAGCGGGCTCAATAGGTTCTTTGCGGCGCAGCGCCTTTGGCTTATCGTGTTCGCAGCGCAGCCGTGGATCGCCACGGCAGCCGTAAAGGGAGAAACCCATGGCCTGGACAACGCCCGTTCTCGTTGAGATCTGTGTCGGACTTGAGATCAACGGCTATCTGCCGGCCGAGTTCTAATTCTCTGAATTCGCTGGGAATACCTGCGCCGGCGGATGGTTTGCCATCCGCCGGCGCCGACGTTTCTACTGGTCCGCATCTATCGCGCGTCGGCGTAGAACGCCCGGATTGCCTCGGTCAGCCATTTCCACGCCTCTTCTTCGGCGGGCGCAGCAGTCTTGCCGACCGCAATCTGCAGATAGGCGATCTCGCGCTCGACCTTCTCGCGCGGCAGCATGTGCAGGCGGCTCACGAGAATCGCCGCTTCGACCACCGCGGCCTGGGCACGATTGAAACCCATGAACGGCGCGTGCGCCACGGTGCGTAACACACGGCAATGAAATTGCGGCCGCTGTTCATCGGGCGTCGTGTGGGTGACGGCGAGTTCCGCGTGCGCAATCGCGCCCGCCAAACGCGGGACCGCAATTCCCTCGCAACGGGCTGTCGGCCAGTCGCGGCGCCCGGTCAGGCAACCGGCGAAGACGCGAACGTCGTCGGTGAAATTGGCGACGGCGAACGGCACGACGCTCAAATTGTCGAACGTCTTCGACGGTCGAAATGGCGCAATGATCCAACCGTCGTCTTCGGCGATGATGCCCAGAGGGGCCAAGTGAACCCGCCCTGCGCCATCCACCGTCGAAACGATGGTTTCCCGGATCATCGGCATCAGCTCATCTCTCGGCGGCTCTTGGCGGTTTTCTTGGCGGCGCGTAGCGTGTGCCCGGCTTCGGCCAGGCGCGTGAGGTCGGCCGGCAAACGATCGACGGCGCATCCCCAGTCGAGCGGTGAATCCTGCGCATAGCGCTTGCCCAGGCGCCACGCGATCTCCGCCTTCATCAATTCGGTGCCGAGATAGAACGCATGCGGACCGTCACTGTCGACGCCGAGCTTGGCGAATAGCGACATGGCGTCCTGCGCCACGTGGTGACCGTCGCGGTTATAGACGTGGATGCCGTCCTCGGCGGTTTCGATGCGAAAATTGGGATCCTTGACCGCCGCGGCAAGCTCCGCGATCTCGCCCGGCGTATTGGGAAAAGGCTTGCGCTCGTGCAAAGCGAGCAGCGCGCCGCCGTAACCCTTGGGAATGCTCGCGTCCTCGCGTGCCGCGAACATCATGCGGCGCGCCGCGTCATGCTCCTGGATGGTACGGCGCGTATGCGGGCTGACCTGCACGACGAGCAGGTTATGGATAAAGAGCTCCGAGCAAATGCCAAGCAGGACCGCGGTAACGCCGTCGGAATCAGCATCAGTCAGTTCGGTCAGGTTGCCGGTGCCCATGAGCAGCTCTGCCGCGGGAAGCCGCCGGCGCAGCTCGGCATAACGTGCGAGAGATTCCATAAAGCCGAAATGAATTGGATCGAGAACCGGATCGAGGATCGCGGTCACTCCGCATCGATCGGCCTCCGCCGCCGCTCGCAGCAATGACGGCAAATCGCCATGGGTCGCCGGAATGAGCACGGGAGTTGCGCCGGTTTCGCCGGCGATCGGAAGAGTGGCTTCGGTCAGACTCAGCAGGAATTGTGCGCCCGCCCTGCCGCCACGGCGCAACTCCTCGCTGTCGGCGGAATCGACGCTGACCGCGTAGCCGCTTCCGCGCAACGCGCGCACGGCGTCCTCGAGATGCGGAAACGGCGTATCCGGCAAACAGCCGAGATCGATCACGTCGGCACCGGCGGCTCGCATCGCGGCGGCGCGATCGACGATCGCATCCACGCCGAGCGTGGGTGCGTCGACGATCTCGGCAAAAATGCGCATATCGTGCCGCGACAGATCGAGGCCCTTGCCGTGCTTGCCGAAGAACGCCGGCAAATCCTTCAATTCGTCGGGGCCGCGCTCGAACGGCACGCCGAATTCTCCGCTGAGGCGTCGGAGATCCGCGCGGCAGCGGCCGGGCACCATGACGCGGCTCGCATCGACCGGCCGCGGCAGCCGCCGGGCGATGATCGCTTCCGTCATCAGCGCGGCGACCTTGACGCCGACGTCAACCACCGACCAGTCGAACCCGAGATCGCCGGCCCCGGCGAGGACTTTTTCCAGTCGCGCGCGCGCCAGATGGCCGGTGAGAAGGAGGATGCGCTCAGCCATGCAGTTCGCGTTTGCGGTGTTTCAAGGCCGCTTCGAGTTGTTCGAGCGACTCGACGACAAGCGTGCTCTCGAACGATTTCAGGCGCTCGGTGTTTTGCAGATCGATGTCGCGCGGATAGACCCGGACCATGCCCTTGGGCGCCTCGGTCTCGAGTTCAGGCGCGGTATCGCAGGCGAAGACGATCGCAGGAACGCGGCACTTCCCGGCCTGGGCAAACACATTGGTAACGAGCGTGTCGGAAATGCCGAAGACGCATTTCGCCACGGTGTTGGAAGTCGCCGGCGCCATGATCAAGGTGTGATAGACGCCGTAGTAGAACAATCCGACCGGCGCGGCGCTCGCCGTGGTGTCGCGGAAGACACGGGCGGTCTTCGGCAATTGCAGCGCCTGCCGGTACATGCGCACGACTTCGGCCGCGGCCTTGCTCACGAACAGGTCGACCTCGTCGAGGTCGCCGACCATGCGCAGGCATTCCTTGAAAAAATGCCCTGATCCGGTTAGTGCCCATCCCCAGCGCGGCGTCTTGAGCTTGCCCATGGCGTCGTATCCTAGCCCATTGTCGGCGGGCCAACGCTATCCGCCTAGATGCTGGTGACGGCGCCTTCGCGGATCGCAGCGACCGCCGCGTCGTGATCGGTGGGTCCGAAGACCACGGCATCGACCGCACTCTTTTTAAGCTGGCGCGCCAACTCCTTGTCGACGACACCCGTTGCCGCCAGATCATCGCCGCCCACGGCGCGAGAATGAAACGCGACATGCTTGACCAGGAATAGCCGGCGCGCGCCGATCGTCCCGGCCAACCACGCCGCCAGGCTGTCCGAGGTCAGGTCCCACGACGGCGCAATGTCGTTTGCCAGCCGCGTCATGCGGGCCGGCATCCACACCGGAACGCGCCCGGCGTTAAGCTCGCGGCGGATCGTCTCCGTCGAGTCCGCCGGCGAGAGGCGGCGATCGAGGCTTGCGAGCGCGCGGCCATATTGCTCCATCGCCAGTATCGCCATCTCGTGCGCGGCGCGGTCGTCAAATCCCATTCGCAGCTGCGCCGACCTCACCGTGTCGGCGAACGGTCCGCCGCCGGGCACGATGACGACGCGTCCGGCGCAAGCGGCGATGGCCTCGATCCAGGCACGCAGATGCACGGAGAAGGCAAAACTGCCGCCGAGCTTGACCACGACGGGACCATCGGGATCGTCCATTCAGGTCGCCACTTTTGGATTGGCCTCTCCGCCTGCCGCGGGATAGAGCTGATGCACCTTGGCCACTTCGTTGGCGCGATGGCGCACGATCTCGACGCCGGCTCCGCCAGGCCCGACCTCGAGCTTCTCGACCCGGACGGTCGCGCTGGTCACGCGCGGATGCATGAGGATGAGCGCGGCAACCCGTTCGGCAAGCATTTCGACCAGCGCAATATGCTCCTGCGCGATGACCATGCGGATCGCGTCGGTGATCAGGTCGTAGGAGAACACGCCGCGGATATCTTCGACCATACGATCGGGACGCAGCACCTTCACGTCGACGTTGAAGCGGACGTTTTGCGGCTTCTCCCGCTCATGGGCGTAGGCGCCAATTCGCGCCGGCAACACGAAGTCGCGCACGAAAATACGATCGGATTCGGCTTCATGCTTGCCGGGATCGAACGAATAGCCGCGCGCCGCGAGCAGCCGGTAGTCGATTTTTCCGGAAGCCGCGGCGCCGGTATTGGCTTTGCGCGAATCGGCCGGGATCAGGGCGCGCACGACGTCGACCGCGTCGGCATCAAGATGTGCGGTCCGGTCCTGACCGGCGCAAAGGGCGCGGCGAAATCCAAGCACATCGGGCGCGAGCAACAACAGGCGCGGAATGTCGGGCGTTTCCAACGAGCCTGCGAGTCCCGCCAGCAAGCCGCGAGTGCGCGCGGACTCGACAAAATTTCCGATGGCCGCAATGTCCATGTGATCGAACAAGCGGCCGCTCTTTTTGCGGGCGGTATCGATCATGGCGCCAGCAAAGCCGCTTTCCGCCATCAGCGCAATGAGCGCTGCATTGGGGCGATGATCGGCAAACGTGACCCCGATCAGGCTGACGCGACGGGCCAACGACGACAGGGCACGCACGCAGTCGTCCTGCGCCGCGTGCGGATAGAGGCCGACCTTGACGTAATTCGCGCCGGCATCGGCCATCGCCGCCGCCGCTCGCGCCATCGCCGCGGGCTGCATCTGCGGCTCGCCGACAACCGCGCTGACCGGCCGGCGCTGCGCCACCGCATCGACGGTCGCGCGCGCGAGAGCCGGCGCAACTGCGCCAAAGTCGCTGCTGACGTCCTTCAAGTCGACGATGTCGGCGCCGTGCCGGATGGCGATTTCCGCTTCCTCCACGCCGGTCACGCTCGCGAGCATGAAGGTCATCGGGAAACTCCTTGGGCATGGCAAAAGGTCGCTGCGAGCGAACCGGGGCGATCGCCCGCAGCCCTTTTGATAGTAGGAGAATTAGGGTAGAATTCCAAGTATTATAATGGTTTAGCGGGCGGCGATGCTGGGAGTGAAGCGTTTGTACCGGGCGATTTTTGCCGCTGCGTTTGTGTTCGCCGCAACGTCGGCCCTGCCGGCGGCTGGCTCGCTCGACGTCAAGATCGGATACCTTGGCCGCAGCGAAAGAACGGAGACGATTTCTCTCGTCGAGCAACCCGCGGCCAACAACGGCATCGCCGGCGCGCAACTCGCGATCGAGGATAACAACACCACCGGCAAGTTCCTCAACCAGTCGTTCGCGATTGAGGCGATACGCCTCAAAGGCGGCGACGATCCCGCAGCGGCGGTGAAGCAGCTTGCCGATCGCGGCATCTCGCTGGTCATCACCGACCTTCCCGCGCAGATGCTGCTCAAGGCCGCCGACGCCGGACGCCAGCGCGGTATGCTTCTCTTCAACGCCGGCGCGAACGACGACCGGCTGCGCCAGGAGGACTGCCGCGCCGATGTGATCCATGTCGCGCCGTCTCGTTCCATGCTCGCCGACGGACTCGCCCAATATCTGGTGTGGAAGCGATGGCGGCGATGGTTGATCGTTGTCGGCTCGCACGAACCGGACCAGCTTTACGCCGACGCGTTGCGCCGGGCGGCAGGGCGGTTTGGCGCCAAGATCGTGCAAGAACGCGTGTTCGAGGATACCGGCGGCGCGCGGCGAACCGACAGCGGCCTCGTGCAGATCCAGAGCCAGATCCCGCTCTTTACGCAATCGGCGCCCGATTACGACGTATTGGTCGCGGCCGACGAAAGTCAGGTGTTCGCGTCTTATCTCCCGTACCGGACCCGCGATCCTCGGCCGGTCGCGGGGTCGGCCGGCCTCGTCCCGGCGAGCTGGGACGCCTCGCTCGATCAATGGGGCGCGATCCAGCTGCAAGATCGATTCATCAAATCGTTTTCGCGGCGCATGACTGCGCTCGACATGCAGGCTTGGACGGCGGTGCGCATGATCGGCGAAGCCGCGGCGAGGGTGAATTCGGCGGACGCCAAGGCCATGCTCGACTATATGCGGGGGAGCGATTTTGCCGTGGCCGCCTTCAAGGGCCGCAAGCTTACGGTGCGCGATTGGGACCTGCAGCTTCGTCAGCCGATTCTTCTGACCGACGGACGCGTGATCGTTTCGGTATCGCCGCAGGAGGGATTCCTGCACCAATTTTCCGAGCTCGACACCTTGGGCATCGATCGTCCGGAGACCAAATGCCAGCTCAAATAGCGACGCAGGAGATCGGGCCATGTGGCTTCGGTTGATCGTTGGCGCCTGGCTCTCGGCGCTCCTTGCCGGCGAGGCAAGCGCCTTCACCGCCTATGTCTCGAACGAGAAGGGCAACACCGTCTCGGTCATCGATACCAACAAGTGGGAAGTGGTGAAGACGATCAAGGTCGGCCAGCGGCCGCGCGGCATCGCCTATACCAAGGACCAGAAATACGTCCTGGTCGCGGTCGGTGACGACGACACGATCCAGATGATCGACACCAGCACCAACGAGGTGGTCGACACGCTGCCATCGGGCCCCGACCCGGAGCTTTTCGCCCAGAGTCCCGACGGCAAGGTCCTTTACGTCGCCAACGAGGACGACAACACCGTAACCGTCATCGACATCGCGCGGCGCGCGCAGATCGGCGATGTCCAGGTCGGCGTCGAACCGGAAGGCATGGGAATAAGCCCCGACGGCAAGATTCTGGTCAACACGTCCGAGACGACGAACATGGCGCATTTCATCGACACGGCGACGCGCAGCGTCGTGGCCAGCGTCCTCGTCGACGCGCGCCCGCGCTTCGCGGTGTTCAAGGAGGACGGCTCCGAGCTTTGGGTGTCGTCGGAAGTCGGCGGGACGGTGAGCATCGTCGATCCGGCCGAGCACAAGGTTAAGCAGAAGATCGTGTTTAAAATTCCCGGCATGCGTCCGGAACCGATCCAGCCGGTCGGCATCAACATCACGCGCGACGGCAAGACCGGTTTTGTGGCGCTGGGGCCGTCAAATCATGTCGCCGTCATCGACGGGATGACGCATCAGGTCACCAAATACCTTCTGGTCGGCCAACGCGTCTGGCACATGGCGTTTACGCCCGACGAAAAGTATCTTTTGACCACAAACGGCGTATCGAACGACGTCTCGGTCATCGATGTCGGCGCGCTCAAAGCCATCAATACGATCCAGGTCGGCCAACAGCCCTGGGGCATTACCATCTCCGACCATTGAGCCGGAGCATGCAGTACGGCGTTGAACCGCCGTGCCGGGAGCAGACGATGAAATTGCCTGCACTTGTCTTTGCTCTTTGTTCGGTCGGGGCGGCGCTGCCGCTGCCCGCGCACGCCGCCGATCCGCGCGATCCGGACTGGCCGTGTGTGCAGCCTAAGGTGCCGCAGATGTCGGTCGCGGCGATGTGGGACGGCCCTTCGATCGCCGATGTCGGCGATTCCTGGAAGGACGATCCTAATATCCAGAATCTTGTCGCCCGGCTGGCGGCGCGCCGCACCCCGCTCGACGCCGCGGAAAAGGCCGTCGCCGATTTCATCACCGGCAGTGCCGCCGAGAAGGAGGACAAGGCCAAGAAACTTTTCGCCGGCGTGTTCGACACCTTGAGCCAGCAGCGCAGCGAAGTGATGAGCGGTATCGATCGTGTAGCCCGTAACGAGAAAGAACTCGCGGATAGGATACGCTCGGACGTCGCCGCATTGCGTGAGCTGCAGGACAAGCCGGAAGCGGACCAATCCAAGATCAGCGCGCTCGCTACGCAAGTCGAATGGGGCACGCGCATTTTCGACGATCGGCGCAAATCGATCCGCTATGTCTGCGAAGTGCCGACCGCCATCGAGCAACGCGTGTTCGCGCTCGGGCACGCGATCCGGCAAGCGCTGAATTGAGCAACGCGCCTATTCGCCGTCCGCTGGGGCGGGCTTGGCGTCTTGCAGCGGGAGCCCGGAGGCTTCCCAGCCATCGGTGCCTTTCGGATACCACGCGACGTTGCGATAGCCCATCGTCAGCACCCGCTTGGCGGCGTTCCATGACATCCAACAGTCCTGACGACAGTAGACGACAAGCCATTTGGCGCGGTCGCCGCTGGTGGCGCGATCGAGATTGGTCGCCAAATAGCTTTCAGTCGCCGGGGTGAGCGCGCCGTATCCCGTATCCGGCAGCCAGATACTGCCCGGAATGTTCATCCGCGCCTGTTCGCGCCAGATCGTTCCGGGCGGCAGATTGGCTGGGCGCGCGAGATGCGGAAGAACGTCGACAAAGATTGCGCCGGCCTTCCACAGCTCCTCGGCCTGCGCCGTCGTGACAACGCGAGCGCCGGCCAGCGTTGCCGGGGTCGGGCCGCGATAATCCTGCATGCGGTAGCCGGACGGCTCGGCCGGCGAGTCCTTGGCTGGCGAGTCTTGGCCCCACGCCTCGACGCCGGCGAGCGCGGCAAGCCACACCGCCAAGACGACGAGGGTTCGGCGGCTCATGGTTTCGGCGTCGATGAATCGCCGGCGATGAGCCGATCATTGCCGTCAAGCAGCGGCACGCCGGAATCAAGCAGGATCTTGTTGATGGCGGGCTGGTTCTCGGCGATCAGCTTGTTGAGCTGTCTTTTCCAGTTCTGATCGGACGGGCGAACGCCCATGGTGATGCGGTAGACCATGCGCGGCCCGCCGGTTTCCTTCATCAGCAGCGCGACGTGCATCGGTGGATTGGCCCGCGCGGCGTAGTATCCGGCCATCGGACCCCAAAGCACGCCGGCGTCGATCTCACCCGACGCAAGGTCGTTCATCATCGCCACCGCGGACGAGTCGTAGCGCGTGTCGATCATCAGCGGATACGGCTTGGCTTTGGCCATCAGCCCTTCGCTCACGAGATAGGTCGCGGGCGGCGTACCGGCGACAATGCCGATGCGCTTGTCTTTCAGGCGCGCGTCGCCAAGCGCGTCCACCCCATCGAGCGGACTTCCGGCCTTGGACACCAAGGCGTAAGCGGTCTGATAGTAGGGATTGGTGCCCTGCACCATCTCGTCGCCTTGGGGATAACCCATGATGACGTCGCAACGGTGCGAACCGAGCGTCATGCGCACAAACCCGGTCGCTTGCGGGAAAAAGGTGTAGGCGACTTTCTTGCCGAGCTTCGCCGCGAAAAACTCGGCGAGCTTGTTTTCGAAACCTTCGCCCTTTTCGTTGGAGAACGGCAGATTGTTCGGATCGGCACAGACCCGCAATACATTCGGATCGACGAGCTCCAGGCCTCCCTCCAGCGTACCGCGTCCTTGCCCGAACGACATGACCGGAGCGAAAATCGCGATCAGCGCGCAGCAAGCCGCCGCGCACATCAACAAGCGATGTCCGGCCGCCTTGGTCATCGCGCCTTCTCCATTCATCCACCCTGGCCGAAACAAGAGTCCGCCCACTTCTTGGCGGCTTCGGGCTTGTCTTCGTGTTTGGCGGGCCGCACCCGACCAAGCGCATCATTGGCGCGCGCACGCAGATAAACAAAGATGTCGTCGATCACGCACATCACGTTCTTGTTGTCGCCGAACGCGGGCATGACGTTCTCGTTGGCGGTGTTCACGTTCTTGCGGCCGCCGGCGACCACGCCGAGGAAGTCGCCGTAGCTCAAGGTCTTGAGCGAATCCTTGAGCGCCGGCGCGTAGGACGAGCCATCGCCATTCGGCCCGTGGCAGACGTGGCATTCGGAATGGTAGCGGACGTAGCCGGAATACGTGTACCAATCGGCGGTGCCGTCCGGCTTTATGCTGTAGGTCGGATTGCCCTGCTTATCGAGATACTTGCCGCCTTCATCCTTGACGGCGGTCGGGTCGCCCGACCCGTCTCCCAACGCGAGACCGGTGCAAAGCAATGTAGCGGCCAACGCGAACGCGGCCGCACCCGGACGTGATTTCACGGAACGCTTCCTTGCGCGGCTAACAGTGATCGGATCCATGACTCCGGCGCGCCACTTTTGCTGACGCGCCGGAGGGACTGTTATCAGCTTCGCGTTAGCCTTACTGCGGCAACGCGAAGACCGTGAGCGCTCCGCCGAGAGCCGTGTAGTTGTTGAGCCCGGCGTAGCCACCCACCGCGCCCAAGCCGGCGGTCGGATCCGTCAAGCCAGCCGCGAGGCCAATTCCGGCCCAGCCGCCGACGCCCGACAGCACCGCGACGTATTGCCTGCCGCCGTGCTCGTAGGTCATGACGTTGCCGATGATGCCTGACGGAGTCTTGAACTTGTAAAGTTCCTTGCCCGTCTTGGCGTCGACCGCCTTCAGATAGCCTTCGAGTGTCCCGTAGAACACGACGCCGCCGGCAGTGGCCAGCGCGCCGCCCCATGCGGAGAACTCCTCAGGATCGGACCAGACGATCTTTCCGGTCTTGCCGTCCCAGGCGATGAAGTTGCCCATGTTCTTGTCGCCGGCAGGCGGATACATGGAAAGCGTCGCCCCGACATAGGGCTGGCCCGCCGTGTAGCTCACCTTGAACGGCTCGTAGTCCATGCAGACGTGGTTCGTCGGCACGTAGAACAGCTGCGTGTCCGGCGAATAGGCTGCCGGCTGCTCGTCCTTGGTTCCGAGCGCGGCCGGGCAGATGCCCTTGTTGTTGTGGTCCTCGCCGTTCGCATCGGTCGAATACTGCGGCAGGACCGCGGGCCGGCCGTAGGTCGCCGAGTTCTTGTCCATATCGACGCCGCTGGTCCAGTTGACCTTCGGATCGAACTTCTGGGCGACGAGAAGCTCGCCGTCCTCACGATCGAGGGTATAGCCGAGACCGTTGCGATCGAAATGCGTGAGCAGCTTGCGCTCTTTGCCGCCGATCTGCTGATTGCTGAGGATCATCTCGTTGACGCCGTCATAGTCCCACTCGTCGTGGGGCGTCATCTGATAGACCCACCTGGCCATGCCGGTGTCGGCATTGCGCGCCCAGATGGTCATCGACCATTTGTTGTCGCCCGGGCGTTGCTTCGGATTCCAGGTCGAGGGGTTGCCCGAACCGTAATAGAACAGGTTCAGCTGCGGATCGTACGAGATCCAGCCCCACGTGCAGCCGCCGCCGATCTTCCATTGATCGCCCTGCCACGTCTTGATGCTCGAATCCTTGCCGACCGGCTTGCCGAGCGAGGTGGTCTTTTCCGGATCGACCATGATTTGATCGTCCGGTCCTTCCGAGTAGACGCGCCAAGCCATCTTGCCGTCTTTGACGTCGTAGGCGGTGACGTGACACTGCACGCCGAACTCGCCGCCGGAAATGCCGACCAAAACCTTGTCCTTGATCACGAACGGCGCCGATGTGCCGGTCTGGCCCTTCGACGGATCGCCGTTCTTCACCGACCAGACGGGCTTTCCGGTCTTGGCATCAAGCGCCACCAGTGTCGTGTCGGCCTGATGCAGGAAGACCTTGCCGTCGGAATAGGACAGGCCGCGATTCACCGTGTCGCAGCACATCACCGGGATCACGTTCGGATCCTGCTTCGGCTCATACTTCCAAAGGATCTTGGCTTCGTGATCGAGATCGAGCGCATAGACGAGGTTGGGGAACGGCGTGTGCACGTACATCGTGCTGCCGACGACCAGTGGCGCACCTTCGTGGCCGCGCAGAACGCCGGTCGAGAACGTCCAGGCCACCTGCAGCTTGCCGACATTGCCGGCATTGATCTGCTTGAGTGGCGAGAAGCGTTGGCCGTCATAGGTCCGTGCCGGCATCACCCAATCGGCCGGGTTTTCCGACATCTTGACGAGATCATCAGCATAGGCGGATCCGACGGCGAGCGCCGCGACCGCGCTTAGGCAGGTACCGAGCGTAAGTGAAAGATAACGCATTGCGTGTCCTCCCTGCGACGTTTCGAGGGGCTGCACCAATGCGAACAAGCCCAAAGCAAGCTCGGCCTCACGGCGCAAACCCATGCCTGGGGAAGCGTTGCCGGCAGCGTGTCACGGCATCAGCGCGTCGCGAGGATTTCTTTGCTCTCTCGCCGACTTGCCTAGCCTGCGAAGAAACGTCAGCTCTCCCTAGCGGCCGACGTCCTTGAAGCCGGAAACTTGACAAACTGTAGGCCTGCACTTTTTCCCGCGCAACAGAAAATGTTCCTGGCCTAAGAAATTCGATGGGCAGCCATGTCCCAACACATGTCCCAACATTTTGGACACGATATTGTCGCAATGAAGAGTGGGACAACAACACGACACGTGAGGCGAGGCTCGGTTCCATGCGCTATTCGTCCGGCGGCTATTTGAAATCGGCCTGTATCGCTCTTTTCGCTCCTGCCATTGTGGGGTTAGGGATTGGCGGGACAGCAACGCTGACCTATTCGCAAGAGACGATCGAGCCACTTGCGGTCGAAGAAGTCGCTGCCGGCGTCTATGTCCATTTCGGCGCCATCGCGCTGATGAGTGCCGAGAACGAAGGTGCGATTGCCAATGTCGGTTTCATCGTGGGCGGCGACGCGGTCGCCGTCATCGACACCGGCGGCAGCGTACGCGAAGGCCGCCGTCTGCTTGCAGCAATTCGTCGACTGACCGACAAGCCCATCAAATACGTGATAAACACGCATGCCCATCCGGATCATGTGTTCGGCAACGCCGCATTCGCCGCCCCCACAGTTTTTGTTGGCCATCGCGGCTTGCCGCGGGCATTGGCCGCGCGCGCGCCGTTCTATCTCGCGGCTTTTCGGCGCGGCATGGGATCCGTGCTCGATGACGTGAAAATCGTGCCGCCGACCTTGACGGTCGACAACGAGACCGAGCTCGATCTCGGGCAGCGGAATCTCACCCTGAAAGCCTGGCGCACCTCGCATAGCGACAGCGATCTGACGGTCGTCGATGACGCGACCGGCACGCTGTTTGCGGGCGATCTGGTATTTCTCAAGCACGTCCCGGTGCTTGATGGCAGCATCCGCGGCTGGCTCGCCACCATTGACGACCTTGCTCGGATTCCGGCGAAAGGCGTCGTTCCGGGCCACGGTCCGGCGGCCGCGTGGCCGGGCGCGCTCGCCGACGAGCGGGCCTACCTCGAACGCCTGGCGGCCGATTGCCGCGATCTGATCAAGCGGGGCGTGCCGCTGGCGGACGCGGCGCAGATGGCGGGAGCCTCGGAAAAATCCCGCTGGGAGTTGTTCGAGGAGTACAATGCGCGCAATGCCACGGCTGCCTATTCCGAGCTGGAGTGGGAATAGGCGCCGCCGGCGGCAGCAACCGGCGAACGCGGAGTGCGATCGATGGGCAAAAAATTGCGAGCGGCCTGGGTGATCGGCCTTGCGGCCGCGATCTCATTCGGCGCGTTGCGATCGTCGATGGCGGCCGAAACCGACGATCCGTGGCCCGATCTCGCCCGCGACGTCTTCAAGGAACGGCCGCTCGCCGACGGCGAAGGCTTGATCGCAATCGAGATGCCGGCGCGCGCCGAAGATGCGGCGATCGTTCCGGTCACCTTGCGCGCCACGCTGCCGCCCGGCGACGCGCGCGTGCTCAAGGCCTTCACGCTGGTCATCGACGAAAATCCGGCGCCGGTCGCCGCCACGTTCAAGGTCGCCTCCGGCACGACCATGATCTCCACGCGGGTGCGGGTGAATTCCTACACCAATGTCCATGCCGTGGCCGAGCTGAGCGACGGCAGGCTTTATGTCGTGAAGACCTATGTGCGAGCGTCCGGCGGCTGCTCCGCCCCGATGGCCAAGAACGCCGAGGAAGCCAAGGCGAGCATCGGGCAAATGCGATTTCGGCAATTTGCCAATCCCGCGGAATCGGCCGGCGGCCCGCCGGAAGCTCAGATTATGATTCGCCACCCGAACAATTCCGGCCTGCAGCGCGATCCGCTCTCGCTGCTCTACATTCCGTTGCTGATCGTGCGCGATCTCCGCATCTGGCGGGGCGATGAGCTGGTGCTCGAGATGGAGGGCGGCATTTCCATCTCGGAGGATCCCAACATCCGGTTTTCATATCGGCCGAATGGGGCGGCGACGTTCCGCGCCGAGGCGGTCGATACCGACGGCCGCGTTTTCAAGGCCGAGTGGCCGGCCGAGCAGGCGATGTAACGGGCTGCCGTCAGAAACAGCGGACTTCCGCTTCGGCCTGCGCGCGGCGCAGATCCTCGACCGCCTTCCTGGCAATCTCCGTCGAACGAAACTGAGTCCCGAGGTTTCCCGGGACCTGCGCGATGCTCAGTACGGTCGACGCCTCGACATAGCGGTCATAGGGTAGGATCGAAGCGATGACGTCGATCGAGCAGGAGCACTGATCGAGGGTATGCTGCGTCTCGCCGTTGGCTTTCATGCAGCCGAACACGTAGTCGACGCGCGCGGTCGTCGGATAGTCATTGAGATCGTCGGCCCGCGCCGCCGAGGGCGCAGCGGCGGCGACGAGCAACGTGATGCCCAGTGCAAATGACGATACTTTTACGCGAACCATAACCAGCGTCCTTGGTCGAAGCGACGTTCGCCCTCATCGTTGAAACTATGATATCTCCGCTACGATGTCTTGGCAGCAGATAAGTCTTGGCAGCAGATAAGTCTTGGTGGCAGATGACCGCAACGCCCGTTGCCGGGCAATAGGTTCGCCGGTCCATGGACCTCGTCATCTTCGATTGCGACGGCGTGCTGGTCGACTCCGAAATCCTCTCCAACGCGCTGCTTGCGGAGATGATGACGGAGCTCGGCCATCCGATGACGACGAAAGAGGCGCTGGAGAAATTCGCCGGGCGCAGCTTGACCGACGTTTTGGCGTTGGCCGAAGGCGTCTTAGGTCGCAAGGTTCCCGACGATCTCGGCCAGGCCTATGGCCGGCGCTTGCTGGAGCGTCTGCGTCGCGAACTCAAGCCCGTTCCCGGCGCGAAGGCGGCGGTCGCCGCGGTGCCTTGTCGCCGCTGCGTGGCGTCCTCCTCGTCGTTCGAACGCATCCGCCTGTCGCTTGACGTGACCGGTCTTGCGCCGTTGTTCGACGGGCATATTTTCAGCGCCACGCAGGTCGCTCACGGCAAACCAGCGCCGGACCTGCATCTGTTGGCGGCACGAACGATGGGTGCCGCTCCCGGCCGCTGCGTTGTCGTCGAAGATTCACCGCTCGGCGTGACGGCGGCCGTTGCCGCCGGGATGACGGCCGTCGGGTTCACCGGCGCCGGGCATGCGACGAGCGCTCTCGCCCAACAGCTCGCGGCCGCCGGCGCACGGTGCGTTCTCGCTTCGATGAGCGAGCTGCCGGGCACGATCGCAGGCCTCGACGGCTCCATGACCGGATCATGACGGATCACGACCGGATGCGACATCCGTCAGCTCGGCCGGATAGCGTGAAAAACCTTGAGCGCGGCGACGTGCTCGGCGACGTCATGGACGCGAAACAGCGAGGCGCCGGCGGCGCACGCGGCCAGGCTGGCGGCGATCGTTCCGGCGAGCTGCGCTTCCACCCCACCCTCGATCAGCGAACCAAGAAACGCCTTTCTCGACACGCCGACGAGGATCGGATGTCCGAAGTCCTGCAGCTCGGCGAGCCGCATGATCACTTCGACGTTCTGCCGCGCGGTCTTCGCAAACGCGATTCCGGGATCGAGGATAATGCGCGATGGCGCAATTCCGGCTTTTTCCGCAAGCGCCAGCGAACGCGCGAAGAATTGCCGGATATCGGCGATGATGTCGACCGATGAATCCTTTTCCGTCCGATTGTGCATGACGACGACGGCCGCCTCGGCCGCGGCGACCGTGTCGGCCATGCCCGGATCCTTCTGCAAGCCCCAAACGTCGTTGACCAGAACGGCACCAAGCTCGAGCGCGCGGGCGGCGACCTTCGATTTGTAGGTGTCGATCGAAAGCGGCACATCGAGCGTGCCGGCAAGCTCGGCCAGGACCGTTTCGATGCGGGCAAGTTCCTCGGCTTCGGTGACCGGCGATGCCGCGGGACGCGTCGACTCGCCGCCGACATCGATGATGTCGCAACCCTCCGCGGCCAACCGCTTGGCGTGCGCCAGTGCCGCCTCCGCGGCCGTGAATCGCCCGCCGTCCGAAAAGGAATCCGGCGTCAGGTTGAGTATTCCCATGACGATCGGACGAGTGCCGATCTTATCGAGAAAAGCGTCACGCCGGGCGCGCTGCTCTACGCGCATCCGCCTTCTCTTTCGCGTGCGGGTACTCGCAATGATAGTCTTTGACGCTCCACTTGGGGTGCTCGCCGATCCACTGGGCAATATAGGGCTGGGCCGTCATTGCGCACTGCTTCAGCGAGCCGTTCCACATGTATTCGAGACGCTGTTCCTCGCACTGATCCGGGTGCGCCAGCGCGCAAACCGTGACGACAATCGCTATCAGGTCCATGACGTGGCTCCGCCGGCCAATTTATGCATGATTCTCGCGCAATATTGTCATGCAATTCCCATTCCAACCATAGACGAAAACACTCAATTTCAGCTGCCGATAAAAATCTCCCCTTTGCCAAGAACGGCCATGTCCCCGGCAAGGCGCTGCAGCGGCCGCCGGAGCAACGACGCGGCACGTTTGCTCAAGGGCTCGATAAGCCCCGCCCATAATCGCATGGCGAGGAGCTGGTGTTGTCCGCAGTCGAGGAAGGTCGGCGCCAGCGCGCCAGCGCCCTCGCCGAGAACGATGGTGCCGCGCTTCATGAGAAAGCCGGGGAGCGCTCCGGCTTTGCGCCCGACGATAAGGGTACCGGCGATCATGCGGCTCCCGGCATAGGCGCCGGCTCCGCCTTCGACGATAATGGTGCCGCGCCGCATGCGGTCGCCGGCGCGGTCGCCGGCGCGGCCGCGGACAACGACCACGCCGCCGCGCATTCCCGCCATCTCTCCGGCCAATGGGCCGCCGAGATGGTCCTCCGCGTCGCCGTGGATCTCGATGACGCCGCCCTTCATGCCCGACGCCGCCCAGGGGCCCGAGTTGCCGTGCAAGATCAGGCGACCTCCCGCCAACAAACGTCCGGCCTTCGTGCCGACATCGCCGTCGACCAAAACTTCGCCGCCGGTCATGGCTTGCCCGACGCGATCGAGCCGCTCGCATGCGCCTTCGATGCGAACGCTCTGCGCGTCGCCCATGCGCAGGCGAAAAATCTCTCCGACATCGACGCGCGTCCGTGTCGTCTGCAATTCGATACGCTCGATCTGCGCCGCCGTTTTGCCGGCAAGGAGATCCGGAACGAGCGCCGACAAATCGAGCCGCTGCTCGGGGCGCTGCCGCAGCGAGAAAATCATCGGTCTCACGGCAGCAAATCCCGCAAATGGTAGTGGTGCGGCCCAAGCTTGCCGCCGTAGTTTCCCGCGCTGATCCGCGTGGCGCCCCGCTTCGGGCCGAGCTTGACGATCGCGGCGATGCCGGCGCGCATCGCCGCCACCACCGCATCGGAGGTGAGACCGTCGATCACGATCTCGAGGACTGCTCCCGCATCGGCATCGAGCGAAGTCTTCACCGCGCCGCGCAATGTCGGACAATAGGCCTCGTTGGTTGACGCCGGCACGCCCTTGTATTTGGAGCCGACCTTGGACCCGGAGCGCACGATTCCTCCCGGAAAAGGCGCGATGACGCCGGGCACTTTGGCGATAGCCGCGGCGGCGGCCTCGGCTGCCGCGCGCGTTGTTTTCACCGTGCGGCCGATGATGAGCAGGTTGCCGCCGCCGACGGCTTTCTTGGTGAGACCGGTTGTCGCCTCGCAGACAAATTCGCCGTCCATGACCGGAATGCGCCAAAAATGCTTGGCGCCGAACCGCTTCGAGATCTGCCAGCCGTCGCCGAAATAGCGCAGCGCATTCCCGAGCCGGAGCGCTTCCTCACCCTCCATACCGGCGTAGCAGGCCGAGCCGGGGCTCGTGAGCACGCATTGCGCAACGCGCGCGGCCAGCTGTTTTTGCAACTCGCTGGTGGACATCGCGAACAGCAACACGCGCACGCCCGGCCGCCGGTCGGGCGTCTGCTTCGCGGTGAGTTCGGCGTCGATGCCGGCCTCGCAACCGCAGCCGATCACCGAGGTGGCAAAGCCGGTCATGGTCACCGCCGCCTGGCGCGCCCACCGCGCGCTGTCCGCGGTGACGATCACCGCCGTCGCGCGCATGCCGAAAGCTTCCGCAAACGTATCGTCGATGCGCACGCCCTTGACGGTCAGGACACGCATGGCACCCGCTCGAACGGCTCGGGACGCCCGAGAGCATGCTCCGGAACCTTGATGAATTCGTCCGACAGCCCGTAGCGGCCCTCGTAGTAGGCTTTCATGCGGCGATCGACCGCTCGATCGCGCTCGGGCTCAACCGTGAGCGCGCGGCCCCAGCGGCAATGCGTGATGGTGCCGTCGCGAACGACAAGCTCGCCATCCTTGAACACCAACGCCGCGGCGCGAAACATCTTGGCACGGTCTTTATCGTTTTCGTAGACGGCAATATCGCCGACGGCGCCGGGAGCGAGATGCCCGCGGTGGGTCAGGCCGAGCAGTTTTGCCGGCGCCGCGCGGGTCATTGTCGCAATTTCGACGAGCGAATATTCACGCGCGATCGCGGGAAGCGTGGTCATCGCCACCGCGGCCGACGGCAGCTCCGCCAGCCACTGCGCGCGCAAATCCCGGCTCATCAGCAGCGCGAAAATCTCCGGATAGGTCGTAAACGGTGCGCCGTTCGGGTGATCGGTGGTGAAGAAAACGCGCCACGGATCTGCGATCAACAGAAACAGTTCCAGGCCGACCGCCCACTGCACGACGTTGTAGAAATTGTTGCGCCTGTAGTCATAGGGGACAATGCCCGCGCCATTGGCCTCGCCATCGAGGATCAGCCATTTCTTCGGTCGGGCCTGATCGCGCGCATTGAATTGACGCAGCACGTCCGACGAGATGGTCACGGTCGGGCCGAACATGACCTGACCGACGTCGACGGTGACGCTCGGCGCCGCGTTCACGGCCGCGGCAAGCGGCGCGGCGGCTGAGGAAAATCCGCGCTCGCCCTCCTTGCCGTAGCCGTAGAACTGCAGATGCGCCAGATGAAGCGGCAACCCCTCCGCGGCAGCGATCGTCGCCAGCGCAGTCTCGACGTTGCCGGCAAGTCCGAGATTGTTGCAATGGACGTGGAGCGGATGCGGAACGCCCAGCGCCTTGACCGCATGCTGCAGGGCTTTGACGATCCGGCGCGACGATAGGCCATAGGACGGGACGAGGTCATCGAAGGAGAACGCTCGAATATTCTCCTTGAACGCCATCGCGCCGCCGGCGTTGACGACCTTGACGCCGAGCGCGCGCGACATGCTCAGCGTCCACGCGACATAATCCTCGATGGCGGCGTCGCTCTCCTTCGCCTGCAGCAAGCCGAGCAGATAATCGTCGTTGCCGAGCACGGTGAGCGTCGCCTTGTCGATGATCGGGATGTCGGCGAGCTCAAGGTGCGCGTGCAAGGCGTAGTGCGGAGACACCGCCGGTTCGACGACGGTGGTAAAGCCCATGGCGGCATAGCGGCACCCGATCTCGAAGCTCGACCAGCCGCCCTTCGCCAACGGCATCTCGGTCGGCCGCCGCGCAGCGGCCGCGTGATATTCGGGCAGCAAGAGCCGCGCGGTGTTCACGTTCCAACCGGCGATGTGCGAGTGGATATCGATGGCACCGGCCATGACGATCTTGCCGGCAGCATCGTAAGTCACATCGGCGCGCGCCGCTTGCGGCGGGTCTATGATGGTGCCGTCGCGCATCCAGACGTCGCCGACACCGTCGCGACCATTGGCCGGATCGATGACACGCCCGCCGGCAATGCGCGTCAACACGGGCGTTCTCCGACGCCGGGCAAGGCGGAAGCGATGCGCGCGATCGCGCCGGCGACCGAAATCGTGTCGCTTGGCTGCGTTGCTTCGATCGCCGTCAGCGTGCCGGTCAGCGGCAGATGCTGCACCCCGGGATGGTCGACACCCGGGCGGCCGACCTCGATGTGAACGAGCGGCGACACAGGAAAGCTCGCATCGCGGCCGGTCAACGCGATCGTAGACGGCGCTTCGCGCCATTCGGGCGCCGCTGCACGGTAGGCCGATATCCAAACGACGCAGTCGGTTTCGCGGCTTTCGACCAGGCGGCGGCTGTCGGAGAGCCAAGGATCGTGCTCCGGAAATCCGCGCCCGAATCCGGTCCGCATCGGCAGTCCGGTCGTCCAGCCGCAGGTCTGCAGCACGCCGACCGCATTGTCGGCTGGGCAAAGCGACAAGCCGGTGAAGCGGGTCGTCGCGTTCAAATCGTCCACCATGCCGCACAGCATCTCGATGGTGAGAGCATCGAGCGCGGCGGGCGACCAGATCGCAACACCAAATCGCGCGGCTTTGAGAGCGGCGGCCACCCGATCGAGCGTGCTTGAGGAAACGCGGGCGCGGCCGATCGGCCGGCCTGCGATCCGCGCGCGCAGCGTGGCGAGCAATGCCGGTAAATCGCTCCGCTCTTTGCCGATAATTTCCGCGGTCGTGCCGCCGAACCGCGGGTCCGCCACGGCCCGTCCCGGGCACAGCCAAAAGATGCGGCGTTCGACGCCGATGTCAGCTCCGGTTTGCCGCGGCCCCTCAAACAAGCGTTGCCGCAGTTCCGGCATTTCGCCCAACTCCGGACCCGCCAGCAGCAGCGTGTCGGCGCGCACGCGCACCTCGAGCGGCGTGGTGAGCATGACGCCGGAGGAACGCATGACGTCGAGTTCGCGGAACAATGCCTCGGAGTTCATATGGTCGATGACTGCGCCGGTCCGTTTCGCCAGCGCAATCGCGGCGCGCGCGCCGGCGACATCAGTACCGAGCCCGGCAATGAGGGGATGACGGCTCGCGGCAAGAAGCTTGGCCGCCTCGGCAATGGCGGTATCGAGCGCTGCAGCCTTGCCCGCGACCCACGCGTGCGCCATGGCCGAATTCCTCATCGAACGTGGAACGGGATGCCGCGGTAATTCAATCGTCGTATTTGAGATAGGCAAAACGTTGATCGTTTGCCGGCGTGCCCTCGAGCGCACCTTTCGCCTTCGCCGGCTGCCAGTGAACGACCTCCTCGATCTTCTCCGCCAATTCGAAATCCTTGTCGGTGATGCCCTTGGCGGCGTGATTTTGCAGCCGCACCTCGACCCAGGCGTACGACGCGGTGATGTCGGGGTGATGCCACGCCGCCTCGGCCAGATGTCCGACGGTGTTGATGACCATCAAAGTACCCTTCCAGCTGTTGGTGCGGTACTTGCGGCGTATCCAGCCGTTCTCGAGATACCAGTGCGGCAGACTGCGCTTGAGGCGTTGCTCGATTTCCTCGTCCGAATAAGTTCGTTCTTTTTTGCTTTCGGCCATGGGGTGTCCTCTCATGGATCGTTGTCGGCGTCCCGATTGCCAACCGAGACGGGATGACGCAGTGTAGACCTGTACTCTCATTGGAAAAACCCTACGCGTAACAAGTTCGGGATTTAGCTTGCCCAATGGCGTTTCCGACGCTGCCGGCATCACCGTCACCGCTCCGGCGCGGTTGCATCTCGGCTTTCTCGATCTTAATGGACGGCTCGGTCGCCGTTTCGGCGGCATCGGTCTTGCGATCAGCGATCTAAGAACCCGGATCGCGATCCGAACAGCACTACGCACCGAAGTCTCCGGTCCCGAGAGCGACCGGGTGCGGCAATATCTCAAGACCATGCAACGCGTGCTGGCGCTCGACAACGCTCACGCGGTGGACATTGCGGAAGTCGTTCCCGCCCATGCGGGTCTCGGCTCCGGCACGCAGCTCGCGCTCGCGGTCGCTGCCGGCCTGCGCAAGCTGCACAACCGGCCCGTTGATGTGGAGGGCGACGCCGTTGCGCTCGGACGCGGAACGCGCTCCGGCATCGGCATCGGGCTTTTCTCTCGCGGCGGATTGGTCGTCGACGGCGGCCGCAATGATGCACCGACGCCGGCGCCGATCATCAGCCGCCTGCCGTTTCCGGATCATTGGCGCATCCTGGTCGCTCTCGACTCGCAACGTCAGGGTATCCATGGACCCAACGAAGTGGCGACCCTGGCCGCGCTTGCGCCGATGTCCGACGCCGACGCCGCGCATATTTGCCGCCTGATCCTGATGCAGGCATTGCCGGCGCTTGCCGACCATGACCTTGCCGGGTTCGGCGCTGCGATCAAAGAACTGCAAATGCGCCTCGGTGATTACTTTGCCCCGGCCCAGGGCGGCTCGCGCTTCACCAGTCGCGAGGTCGCTGCCGTTCTCGACGCCCTCGACGGCGCCGGCGCGTTCGGCATCGGCCAGAGCTCGTGGGGGCCCACCGGTTTTGCCTTTGCGCCGTCGCCCGAAGAGGCCGACCGCTTGGCCGGGATCGCCCGGCAACATCCAAGCGGCCGGGGCCTGGACATCAGGGTTTGCACCGGGCTCAATTGCGGCGCGCAGATCGTCGCGCACGCGCATCCGCGCTGAGCCCGACTAATAGCAATCAAAGCGCAGGAGGCGGCCATGGCGGAAAAGAACATCCTTCACATGGTCACGCCGACCAAACACCTGAGTCCGTTCGACGTGAACATGGCGCTCGATGCCGGTTACGATGCGGTGCTGACCTACTCCAATGTGACGATCGAGGAAGTGACGGGCCTGGTTCAGGACGCGATATTCTCGCGACCGCCCAAGGCCGGCGCCCGCACCGGAATGTTCTTCGGCGGCAAGAACGCGAGCGTCGCCCTCGACATGCTGGCAAAAGCCAAGCAAGCGCTGGTGCCGCCGTTCGGCATTTCGTTTTTTGCCGATCCGGCCGGCGCGTTCACCACCGCCGCGGCGATGGTGGCCTGCGCCGAAAAGCTCCTGAAGGACCAGAGAAAGCGCGCTCTCAAAGGCTTGAAGGTCGCGGTGTTCGGTGCCACCGGGGTTGTCGGTTATGCCGCAGGCGTCATCGCCGCGCTCGA
>Ga0210394_10001287_pt1 | contig 41304 bp, 37 predicted proteins | sample IncBWC12MmetaG_FD_160121 | JGI IMG/M metagenome (GOLD analysis project Ga0210394, IMG submission 160121) | Forest soil microbial communities from Barre Woods Harvard Forest LTER site, Petersham, Massachusetts, United States - Inc-BW-C-12-M | ecosystem: Environmental > Terrestrial > Soil >...
TTTCATCTTTACCCTCATATTTTTTTTTTAATTCTCTATAAACACGAGTAAGTTCTAAAGTCTCTTTCTCCACATTTTTACCATCTTTTCCTCCTAAAAAATTCCAACCATGTATATCATCAATGTACCCATTTTTATCGTCATCAATGCCATTTCCTGCAATTTCTTTGGGGTTAACCCACATTACCTCTTTTAAATCTTCGTGGTTAAAATCAACTCCACTATCAATAACGCCTACAATAACTGTAGTACTTTTTTTACCTTTAAGTAACTCGTTATAAGTTCGTTCGGTACTAACACCATTTACTTTATTGGTGTATGGATCAAGATTAAACCAATTATCAGCAGCTTTAGTTGTATCTGTAATAACTTGTGCATAGGTGGTAACCGAAAAAGCAGCAAGAGCCCATAAAAAATGTTTACGCATGATTTAAAATTAAGTCGTAAAAGTATAAGAAATTGTTCAATATTTTATCACAAATAAATGACATTCAAAAGCCATAAAATTTTATATCTTTAGCGTCACTTTTATGTCCTTAAAACAGTTTATAGTTTTTCTTTCCCTGATATTTGTGTCAGTATCTAACTCGTTTGCACAAGCTAAACCAAAAGGTAAATGGGAACCGGAAGATGCCGATGAGCATTTTAAAAATCAAAACTTTATGATGGCTTTACCCATGTATAAAGAATTGGTTAAACGTGAGCCGGAAGATTTACAATATAACTATAGGTTAGCTTATTGTTACATGCATACTACCATTGATAAAACGGCTGCTATACCTTTTTTAGAAAAAGCCTCTAAAAACCCTAAATGCACACCCGATACCTGGTTATGGCTTGGAAAATCGTACCACCTTGCTAATAAATTTAAGGAAGCTATTGGAGCTTATTCAAAATACAAAGAGCTTGTGATAAAAAACAAAGAAGAAGCCGATAAGGTTGATCATTATATTGAGCAATGTGGTAATGCCCAGGAATTAATTAAACACCGCATAAACATTACATTTACCAATGCAGGACCTGATGTAAATACAGAGTTCCCCGATTATTATCCATGGGTAACTTCTGATGAGCAAACACTATTTTTTACATCGCGCAGAAAAGGTGGGCATGCTACTCAAGTAGAAGCCGATGGGTATTTTTCTTCGGATGCTTTTATCTGTACTGTGTTAGATGGAAAATGGGATAAAGCTAAAAACCTTGGCAATATGGTAAATACAGCTTTAGATGAGCAAATTGTTGGTATAAACCCGGATGGAAGTGAGTTGGTAGTTTATATAGACCACATAACCGAAATTGAAGATTTATACAGCACACACAAAAAAAACGGTAACTATACAAAAATTGAAAAACTAAGTGAAAATGTAAATAATGCGAAAGAATATTCCGGTTCCATTTTTAACACAGATGATGGACCTATGTTATATTTTGTGCGTGAAGATAAAAACTCGCTTGGTGGGACCGATATTTATACGGCAAGGATGTTGCCAACCGGGCAGTGGGGCTTACCAAAAAATTTAGGCCCGAAAATCAACACTAAATATCGTGAAGATTTTCCGTGGTTATCAGCCGATGGAAAAACACTTTACTTTTCATCTGAAGGACATAGTAGTATGGGTGGATTTGATTTATTTAAATGCCTTTGGGATGAAATTGATAATGAATGGACTACACCAATTAATTTAGGGTATCCTTTAAATACATCAGATGATGAACGACAGATATCTATTTTACCTGATAACCGGGCAGGATACACCAGTGCTTTGCGCCCGGGTGGTTTTGGTGATTTAGATATCTATCGTGTTAAGTTTGAAGAAAACGAGCAACGCTATAGTGTATATCGTGGTAAAATAACGCGAAGCGATTCTGCTAACACAAAAGATTTAGATATAAATATATCTGCCGTAAACAAAAAGACTAATGATGAAATAACCTTTGTTCCAAATAAAACATCGGGTAAATATATTATGGCTATGCTACCAGGCACCTATAAAATTACCATAAGCGCCCCCGGTTATACTGATTATACTGAAAATTTAGTGGTTTTTGAGTTTGGTGTTGCTAAACCAGAAACATTAAAAAATTACGTACTAATGAAAAAGTAGATTAGTTCTATTTTAAAGAGTACAAACTACCACCTTTTTCAAACAATTTATCTACACGATTTTCAATAGCAGCATCTTTTACTAAAGGCGGTGCATGATGTGGTTTTATACGGGCATCAATTATTAATGGCCCTTTGCAACCCCAATGTTTATTTTCGATAAAACTGTTAATGCCATATATATCATGTGATGGGTTACTACGGGTAAACGTTACCCATAAAAAGTTGTTTAGCTGCTGTGCTACAAAATCAGAATCATCACAAACAATAATTAAAGCAAGTCCTTTCAGCTCCTCTGATTTTAGCTGATTATTCAATTCGTCCATTTCTTTTTTAGTCTCGTCATACGAAATGAATTTATTTTTTTTCAGTGCAATTATACCGGGCATTACTACGCTTGCTTTTTCATTTTTTAAACAAGTAGGAATTTCTTTACATAATTTACGCAAAGGTTCGCCGTAAGCTGCTAAAACCACTTTACTGCCGCTATTTAGTCCGGTACCCGAATAATCTAACGTATCTATACTTGTTTTGGTTTGAAAATGTATATCTCTTGTAAAATCAATTCGTTCTAAACAATACGTAAAAAATTCTTCTATCTTATTTACAGATAGTTTGTTGCTATCATCAGCCGTAATAAAAAGGAATTTAGCCAAACTTAATTGTCCTGTACCCAAAATACGGTTAGATATAGTAAGTAACTCTGTTGGTTTTTTCTCTTTTAAATAAGGAGTATAACGCTCGCTACCAATAGCCAGTAGCAATGGGTGCACTCCTGCAGCATCAACAGCGTTTAAAGCTTTTAGCCCCGGAATTTCATGCGATAATGCACTACCCGTAAGTTCATGAATTAAGTCACCAAAAGCGGTATCTTCTTGCGGAGGTCGACCAACAACGGTAAATGGCCAAATAGCATTTTGTTTTTTAGCAAAAACCTTATGCACCCGCATTACAGGGAAATCGTGTTTTAAACTATAATAACCCAAGTGATCGCCAAAAGGGCCTTCAGATTTATTTTCATTAGGGTAAACTTCTCCTGTAATTACAAAATCAGCATCTAACGAAATACAATATCCATTATGATAGGTATAACGAAATCTTCTCCCACCTAATGCGCCTGCAAAATTAAGCTCGCTTAACCCCTCGGGTAAAGGCATAACTGCTGCAAGAGAATGTGATGGCGGTCCGCCAACAAACACAGAAACTTTTAGCGGCATATTTTTGTTATTTGCCTTGGTTTGATGCACTCCTATACCCCTGTGTAATTGGTAATGTAAACCGATTTCTTTATTTAACTGGTAATTATTGCCTGATAATTGTATACGATACATGCCTAAATTAGAATTTACAACTCCCGGCATATCCACATCTTCACTATAAACTTGTGGCAGCGTAACAAATGCGCCACCATCCATTGGCCAGTGTTTTATTAAAGGAAGTTTATCTATACTAATTTCATCAAAATCACTATAAACATTTGTAGTTATTTTTTTAGGAAGAGAGCTTATGGCAGATTTAGCCAAACTCAAATACTTAAAAGGGTGTTTCAACACCTTGGCAGGGTTATTTTTTATTTCTACCAACTTTTGAATATCAGTAAAATGCGCCCTGAAAATAAATTTACTACGCTCTAAAGTGCCAAATATATTAGATACGGCTTGATAATTACAACCCTTTATCTTTTCAAACAAAATAGCCTTACCCCCAGCCTCATGTATACGGAGGTGTATAGAAGCCATTTCTAAATCAGGATCAACCTCTTCTTTAATTCTAATTAATTGTCCATTTTTTTCTAAATCAACAATACAATCATGCAAGTTTTTATACACCATAATTGTTACAAAAGTAATGGTAAAAGCGATTGAATTTTTGTTTTGATTTAGTTACATTTGCTCCTACTAACATTTTACTGTATGAAAAACTGGACGAAAGCCGAAATATTAGACGTTTATAACAAACCCTTACTTGAATTAGTGTATGAAGCAGCTACTGCACACCGTCAATTTCATAAAGCAGGCGAGGTACAAATAAGCTCGTTATTATCCATAAAAACAGGTGGTTGCAGCGAAGATTGCGCTTATTGCCCGCAAGCAGCACGTTATCATACCGATATTAAAGTGCATAAATTAATGAGCATTGAAGAAGTTAATACAGCCTCGGAAAGAGCAAAAAATGCCGGTGCATCGCGTATGTGTTTAGGTGCTGCATGGCGCGAAGTACGTGATAACAAAGATTTTGATAAGGTTTTAGAGATGGTAAAAACCATTAACGCTAAAGAAATGGAAGTTTGTTGTACGCTTGGCATGCTTACCGAAGAGCAAGCTAAAAAATTAGCTGATGCAGGCTTATACGCATACAACCACAACATAGATACATCGGAAGAGTTTTATGGTGATGTTATTACAACTCGTACCTACGAGGACAGATTAAACACTATTAAAAATGTTCGAAAAGCAGGAATGACTGTATGTTCGGGTGGAATTATTGGTATGGGTGAAAGCGTTGAAGATAGAATTGGCATGTTATTTACCTTAACTAACTTAACTCCTCAACCAGAATCGGTGCCAATTAATGGCTTAGTACCAGTTGAAGGAACTCCACTTGAAAAGCAAGAAATAGTACCTGTTTGGGATATGGTGCGCATGATTGCTACTACACGTATTGTAATGCCACATACTTCGGTGCGTTTATCAGCGGGAAGATTAAGTATGAGCATGGAAGCGCAAGCACTTTGCTTTATGGCCGGTGCAAGCTCTATTTTTGCCGGAGATAAACTGTTAACTACTCCAAATCCTGCATTTAATGAGGATATGGATATGTTTAACATACTTGGTTTAACACCCAAAGCCGCTTTTTCTGAAAAGAAAGTAATGGCTTAATAATAGGTAATGAGTCAGTTTCCTAAAAAACTTTTATCATTATTAGATAAAAGAAAAGCTGAAAACAATTTCCGTACACTTACTTTACCCGCTAAAAGTTTAATTGATTTTAGCAGTAACGATTATTTAGGGTTTGCTAAAAATGCCGAATTAAAAACCCTGAAAGATTCTATTATTAAACAATATCAAATTCAGCAACAAGGTTCTACAGGTTCAAGACTTATTACTGGTAACAGTCAAATTCATATAGATTGTGAAGAGCAAATAGCTACTTTCCATAATGAAGAAAAGGCTCTCCTATTTAATTCGGGTTATGACGCCAACGTAGGAGTTTTATCATCTGTTCTGCAGCGTGGTGATGTTGTATTGTATGACGAATTATGCCACGCATCAATTATAGATGGTATACGTTTAAGTTTTGCAACTGCTTATAAATTTAAACACAATGATGTTTCACATCTAAAAGAATTACTGGATAAAAATAAAACAGCAGAAAATATTTATGTAGTAACTGAATCTGTCTTCTCAATGGATGGAGATTGTGCCTTGCTAAAAGAAATTTCCACTATATGTAAAGCCCAAAATGCTTATTTAATAACTGACGAGGCCCATGCCATAGGCATATATGGAGAACAAGGTAGGGGGTTATGTAATGAGTTAGGCATTGAACAAGATTGCTTTGCCCGCATTTATACTTTTGGTAAAGCCATGGGAGTGCATGGCGCAGCGGTTGTTGGAAGTAACGACTTATACGATTATTTAGTGAATTTTTCGCGCCCGCTTATTTACACAACAGCTTTACCTGCTTCGAGTGTAGCTTTAATAATGGCTTCGTATAGTTTACTTCAAAGTACAAATCAAATAAAAACGGTGCAAGAAAATATTTCTTTGTTTAATGAACTAACCTTTAAACTTAAAAACAAAATAAGCAGCACAAGTGCTATACATTGTTTTTTAATTGCCGGAAATGAAAATGCTATTAACGCATCAACTAAACTTAAAGGTAAAGGGTTTGATGTACGTGCTATAAAAAATCCAACCGTAAAAATCGGTACAGAGAGGTTAAGAATATGTTTACATGCAACAAACACGAACCAAGAACTTCAGCAATTATCAGAAGCTTTGTATAAAATAGTTGAGAAGGAACTATTTGCCTAATTAAAATAGGTCTTTAATAAATAGGTATACGATTGATGCAAATAAGCAACTGTTTTTCTCGATTTAAAAACACCGGTAGTGGCGTGTTCATTATGTTCCACCTGTAATAATGGCTCATATGCCATCTTTAAGTTTAGTTTTCTTACTTGTTCTGCAACAAACAGCTCCTCTCCAAATAATACAGAAGGGTAATTTATAGTTCCCCCTCTTTCAAAAAAGGTTTTATTAAAAATCATAAAAGAACCATGTATCGCATAGGGGTTTGCAACTAAAATTTGGGAAGCATTTTGCCTTCCCACTAATTTAGTTTTCAATAAATGGTATACTGTAAACAGGTTATATAACATATAGGAAGAAGAAACAAAATGCAGGAATTTCAACTTACCCTTTGCAATTCTATTAACAATATATGGGTTTTGATAATAATTTAAAAGATTGGAATGTATGGAAGGGCCAAGCACATCAAAATTTTGCGTATTTAGTTTTTGTTGTAATATCTCTAAAAAATTAACTTGTAAAACAATATCTGTATTGCAAACAATAGTAGCATCAGGATACGCTTTATGTTTATTTAAGTAGTTAGTTAAACCTAAGTTTGCTGCACCAAAATAACCAAGATTATTTTCAGATTTCCCTAAAAAAACATTCGAGTATTTATTTTCAATTTCACTCAATAAAGAAGTCTCCTTGCTTCCGTTATCTGTAATTACTATATCAATAAAATTATTTACCTCGGGCTGCAATTGCTCACTAATGAAGCTACTAACTTCATTTTCATTAAAGTAGTTTACTAATAGAAATAATATTTTAGATTGATTAGTCAAACAGTCTTAATTTATAGATTCATCGTCTGCTGTGCTTGCCAAAATATTTGTGCTGGTATCGCCTCTTAATCTTCTCCTGATAATAATTAGCTTATGAAAAAGAGCCGTAAGTAACTTACTTCTCTTCCCTAATTGATAAAAAAACAGCACAATACTATACAAATAAAGGTCTAAATTACTCGAACGTTTAAAATCTTTTATAGCTAAATCAAAATCGATGAGGGGTATATTTTTGTTTACTTCTTTTATCAATTTTATGTACACATTTTGATTAAGCTTAAAATTCATACGTAACATAGACAGATACTCGCCTTTACGGTACGACCTGAAAATTATCTTCTTTTTTATCATCGGGAGTCCTTCACTGATAAACTCTTCAATTACTAAAAAAGATGGGTTTTGCGCAGCAATGTCTTTCTTACTTGTAAACATAGCCGCTACTTTTAACCCTTGTTTTCGAAGATTAGCACTTAAACCAATTTCGTAAGTGTAGATTACTTTTTTATAGTCGCTAATAAGTCCGTGTTCCATAAAATAATCGTACACAGGTTTAATGGCATTTTTATTAATTACAATAAAGTACGATTGCACATGTAAAGCAACACTTTTAGAAGATACTAAGCCACAATAATCAAAATCATTACTATCTACCCATTTAAAAACATTGGTAAGTGGCTTAAATAAAACACACGAATCGTTTACTAAAGCTACCCTATCATAGTTTAAAGAAGGATACTCTTTAAAAGCTTTGTACCACATACCGAAATCAAAACCTTCGTTTGATACAAATTTTAAGGTTATATTTTTTTGTTTTAAATAAGTTAGCTCTGTTTCTTTTAATTGTTTTTCGTTGGTAAGAAAAATAATTTCAGAAAAGTGTTTCTCCAGTTCCTCTAAATAAAATTTTACATAATAGGGTATAAAATCTTGGGTAAAATAACTACTATAAAAACAAATAGACTTCATATCAATTTTGATTTTTTATATCTGTTTTTAATCTTGTAAAGTAAACTAAAAACTTTAAAGTAGCGTATAAAGAGTAGTATCTTCTAATTTTTTTTAGTTTGGGGCAACGCTCATTCAATTCTTGCATTTCTTTTAAAAGTGTAGTATTTTTTTCTTCTTTTTTTATATAAGATTCCGCGTTATATAAAACATACAATAGGCTATACTTTAATTTAAGTAAGTCTACTCTACTACAATACTTCCTAAAATCAATGTATAAAAAATCGTATAACAATAAATATATAATCTGTATTCTATCGCCAAAAACAGATGCAAAATATTTTTCCGAATTATTTTTTTGCGTAGTTGACTTTTCATGAATCCTGAATTTTACTAATTTATCAGGTACATATGCAAAACCACCGTTAACACCTACTCTTAAACAATATTCTATATCGCATAATTGAGTTATTTTAGGATTAAAAGCGCCTACTTTATTTACAATTGCTTTTTTTAACATTATTGATGTTGGTTCACCAATAAAATTAGAAGGGAAGTAACGTCTTATTAATTCGGCTAAATGTTGCACTGAAACATATTTTATGCCTTCACCCCCTATAAGCTGATAAAGCCTTAGCAATTTACTGTACAAATTTTTAATATCAGCGCTCACATTTTCCTCAAATATATACTCTCTTTCGCAAACAATCATTTGTGTATTGCTATTGCTTGCTTTAAGCATACTTTCTAAACAAGTTGGCAAAATAATGTCATCTTGAAAAACGAACTTTATCCACTCTCCCTTAGCTAACTCCATACAACGATTCCAGTTACCAACTAATCCTAAATTCTTTTCGTTTATAATTAATCTGATTCTCGAATCTTTTTTTTGGAAAGTTTTAATAATTCCGGTTGTATTGTCTATAGAACAATCATCGCAAATCAGTATTTCAAAATCGGTGTACGTTTGTTGACATACCGATTGCAAGCAAGCGTTTAAATAAGCTTCTCCATTATAAGTTGGAATGCAAACACTTACAAGCATATTTAAATAGCTAATTTTTCAAATGAACTAAAAGTCTCCATTGTATGCAAAGAAGGAGTACCATTTCCACGTCCACGGTTTATTTTATCCAAATACTCCGTCTTACTCCGAGTAATATTATGCCTAATAAACGCTATATCAGAAGAATGTTTAAACAACGGCCCATTTATTAATTGTTTATGTTCATTTACTGTTACAATAGAAAATTTATAAGGATCGGGCGGAGGGTATTTGATATAACGTGGTTTTACAAAGGATTTAATATGCTGATTTATTTGATCGGTTAAAGGGATGTGTTTATGATACTTGAACCACTCTACTCGATTCTCATATCCTGAAGAGGTGTAGCATATCCAATTTAGCCCCACCGCCAAAAAACTTTTATAATATCCTAAAAATTCTTGAACAGTTTTATGTTTTTTAAGAATTAAAAATTCATCTGTATCAATAAAAAGTATCCAATCGTATTGTTTATTTTTTTGACAACAGTCAAAATAAGCTCTGTTTTGTTTTCCTAATTTATCGTCTTTCCAAACTATTACAGTACAGTCGGGTTGTTTATCTATGGTTTTAGAAATTGGTATTCTACTATTATTATCATATATAAAAAAATGATTAAAGCCAAGATCTCTATGATAATCTATCCACTCTTTTAAATACTGATTTTCATCCTTACAAATTAAGCAGATAGCTACCTTAGCTTCTTTGTCCTTTTCTTTATAAGAAACTAAAGAATTAATTATTCTTTCTATTGCATAATTTAGAATATCGCGTACATATCTGATTTTTAAAAATCGGTAAGTGGGTTTTAGTTTATCCCGTATAGCTTTTTTTATTCGGTATTGAAAAGCAGTTAATTGCAAAGAAAGTACTCTTTTAAATTCAGGATTATACCCATCTGCTTTCAATAACTCAAAATCAAAAAGAGTATCTTTTGGGTTTGCTTTTTTTATAGCTGAAATATAATATTTAGGATTATATTTAAATCTATCCCCTCTTTTATCTTTAAAACCAAAAATTGATTTATATTCTTCGGTTGAAAAGGAATTAAATATTATTTTTTTCTTTATTAAAGGAAAACCATCTTCTATTATTTTATACGCTGCATAAACAGATGAGTTATATTTTGGCATATATTTTTCATAAGAAAACCAAGCACCTGCATTTAGCCCCATCTCTTCTAAATGCTTACATAAACCCAGTTCATATAAATTAATAACATCCTGTCGGTTAATTTGCAAGCCATGTTGTTTAAAAAACTCTAAAGTCGGTTTAATAGCCTGTTTATTTATAATTACAAAATAAGACTGAATATGGTAAACAATTTCTTCAGAATCAGTCATTCCCGCATAATCAAATTTCTGGCTATTTAACCATTTAAAATAATCATCTAATGGTTTAAATAATATGCAGGAATCGTTAATTAAAGCAACTCTATCATATTTTTCAATATCATATTTCAACATTGCTTTATACCACATACCAAAATCGTGCCCTTCATTTATTACAAAAAAGGGTTCGATTTTATTGTGTGCCAAAAATTTTAAAGAAATATCATCTATTTCTTTATCGTTAGTAATAAAAACAACTTTTGTAAAATGCCTGCTAAGTTCTTTTAAATAGAATTTAACGTAATTAGGAATTTTCTCCGAACTAAAGTAACTGCTAAAAAGGCAAACAGAATTCATTACTTCTTTATTGCGCGTTTGTGGCAATTAAATATTCATTTACTATTTCTTCTGTCTTACCAATTTTCTTTACAGTTCCATGCTCCAAATATATAGATGTTGGGCAAAGTTTTTCCATAGCCGGCATATTATGACTAACAAACAAAATGGTACGCCCTTCATCTTTACTAATAGATTCCATTTTTGCAGCCGATTTTTTTTGAAACTGCGCATCACCCACAGCTAAAACTTCATCAACAATTAAAATATCCGGCTCCATATGAACTGCCACAGAGAAGGCTAAACGAACAAACATACCAGATGAGTAACGTTTAACCGGAGTATCTAAAAATTTATCTATTTCAGAAAAAGCGACAATTTCATCAAACTTTTTTTGAATTTCTTTTCTCGTCATACCAAGTATAACACCATTTAAATAAATGTTTTCTCTGCCCGATAACTCCGGATGAAAACCGGTGCCAACTTCTAATAAACTGGCTATTTTACCCTCCATGGTTATTCGCCCTTCGGTAGGATGAACCACACGGCTTAAAATTTTTAATAAAGTAGATTTACCGGCTCCATTGCGTCCTATAATTCCTATTCTATCTCCCTGATTAATTTCAAAATTTACGTTTTTTAAAGCCCAGAATTCTTCAACAGTAGGCTTATCAACTTTATTAAATGAAAAAACATTTTTTGCTCCACGAACTATAGTATCACGTAATGTAGCATACGTCTCCGTTTTTTGATGACGTAAGCGGTATTTTTTTCCAACGTTTTCTACAGTAATAATTGCGCTCATAATAATTATATAATATCCACAAATTCTCTTTCAACTTTTCTAAAAAAAGAAATACCTAAAGCCAAAATTATTAAAGAAATACCTACTGACATACATATACCGGGTATAAATAGTTTTGCATCGTTGCCAAGTACAGCCCACCTAAAACCATCTATAACACCTGCCATAGGGTTTAAATAATAAACTAACTTCCATTTTTCGGGCACTACACTACTACTAAATCCAATAGGAGAAATAAATAAGCCTAATTGTAGTAAAAAGGGAATAATAAATTTAAAATCGCGAAAACGAACATTTAATGAAGCTATAAAAAAACCTGCACCCAAAGCAGTTGTAAATGCAACTGCCAAAAACAGTGGAAGCAATAAAATAGTCCATGCAGGTACAAATCCATAAAATAACATTAACAAACATAGTATACCTAAAGAAATAGCAAAATCAACCAGGCTTATTGAAATAGCACTAATAGGAAATATCATACGTGGAAAATAAACTTTAGTAAGTATTTCAGAATTATTTACTAAAGAGTTACTGGCATCAGAAAGAGCATTTGAAAAAAATTGCCACGGCAGTATAGCACAACACACCATAATAGCGTAAGGAGCTCCATTATCAGGCAAATGAGCTATTTTTCCAAATACAACTGTAAAAACCATAATGGTAAGTAAGGGGCGAAACGCACTCCATGCAATTCCCAAAAAAGTTTGCTTGTATCTAATAAGTATATCACGAAGTGTTAAATAATATAATAACTCACGGTAACTCCACAAATCTCGCCAATAAGCGCCACTCTCTTTTCCAGACTCTATTACAATCCTCTTTTTACTCATTTCTCTTATCTACCAAATAGGGATAAAGTTAGTATTTTTTGCTTTGCTTAAGCATAACAAAATCATTCATAAAATAACCATTACCAACCTCTAAATCATTCACTTTTTCTATTTTAAACCCAAGTTTAAAGTAGAAATTAATTGATTTAAAATTTTGCCTGTTAACATTAAGCCTGATACTATTGGGTTGGTACAGTTCGTTAAATACTTTTTTAAATACTAAAGTACCTAAACCCGCATGTTGTTTTTGTTGCAAAACATAAAATTTATGCAGCCAGAAATTTTTCTCATTATCCGAACTTATTGATATAAAGCCAATTTCTTCATTCTTATCATTTATAACCAAGTAAATTTTATGTCCCTCCTCAGCTTGTTTTTTTAATGCTTCAAAAGAATACATTTTACCCAACATAAAATCTATCTGTTGCTGACTTATTATAGTAATATAGTGTTTATCCCAAATAATGCGGGCGAGTTTTTCTACGGTAGAAAAATCTTTTTCAGTAACGAGTTTCAGCGTAAACATTATAGCTAACAAATATACAGTTAAATATGTATTTTTGAGGCATGAGCACGAGTGTTAATAATATTAACATCCTAAACCGCAGAGCTACATTTGATTATTCTTTTTCGGATAAATTTATTGCGGGCATGGTGTTAAAGGGTACAGAAATTAAATCTATAAGAGATGGCAAGGTTTCCTTAGCCGATAGTTATTGCTTTTTAAAAAATAACGAATTATTTATTAGAAACCTGCACATTACTGAGTATGAAAAAGCCTCTTTTTATAACCACGCACCTATGAGGGAGCGAAAGTTATTGTTGAATAAAATAGAGTTAAATAAAATAGAACGTAAACTTAAAGATGCCGGCACATCTATTATTGCACTTAGACTGTTTATTAGTGAGAACGGTTATGCCAAATTAGAAATTGGTGTAGGAAAAGGAAAAAAATCGTTTGATAAACGCGAGGATATTAAAAAGCGCGACATTGAAAGAGAAACCGCCAGAAAGTTTTAGCGTTTATGGATGAAAAAAAGATACACCATGCTACTATAATAGCAATGCTATTGGGTGTTATTATATCCTCAGTTCAGTTTTTGTATAACAGAAGTATTTGGCTTGATGAAGCTATGTTATCTCTTAATATAATTAGCAGAAGCTATGCTGAGCTTTTAAAGCCGCTTGACTCTATGCAAGTAGCTCCCATTGGTTTTTTACTTGTAGAAAAATTCTTTTCTACACTTATTCCAAATTCAGAATATGGATTAAGAATATTTCCTTTAGTATGCTTTTGGGCATCTATTTACCTATTCCATAAAATAATAACTATATTATTAAAAGACAGCAGGGCAGTTTTTTTAGCCGTTTTGCTATTTTGTTTAAACACCTCTCTGCTTTATTATTCGTCAGAAACAAAACAATACATTGTTGATGCTTTTATTTGTTTGTTATTGTATTACATACTTTTAAAAGAATATAAAACTAAAAACGGCCAATATATATTATTAGCTTTATTTGGAGCTTTAGGCATTTTTTTATCTAACACTTCTATTATTATTCTATTTACTATTTCGTTTTTTTTGATTGCAATACAACTAAAAAAACAAAAAATAAACCTACGCTTAGCAATTCCTTTTATAACCTGGGCAGTTGTATTTTGTTCTTATTACTTTACGTTTATTCATAATCATCCAAGTAAAAATGGCATGCTTGCATACTGGGGTAATAGCTTTATGCCGTTAAATATTTTCGAGTTGCGTTTTTGGGATTTTTGTTTTTATAAAACCAAAATGCTATTTGGCTCCTTGCTATCTTTTGGTGTATTAGGTTTATTACCTTTTTTATTTTTCATGATTAGTTTATATCAATTAATTAAACGTAAACAAAAAAAGCTATTGATTTTATTGTTACTGCCTACATTATTACAGCTTGCTCTTTCTGCGTTTAAATTATACCCGTTTGACCTACGGCTAATTTTGTACCAAACCGCTTTTTACATTATAATTATAACCCTTGGCGTAATGCAGGTATTAGAGTTGGATATTTTTAAAAAACAAAAAAAATTAGCGATTTGCATTTTTTTACTACTGCCTTTAATAACCGGAGTAGAGCTTTTTAGAAATTATCCTTTAAAAACAGAAGAACTAAAAAGCAGCATTAACTTTGTACAATTACACGCACAACCAAGTGATACTATGTATGTTTATTATGGTGCTATTCCTGCATTTAATTATTATGAAAAAATTGGCAAAATAACTTTTAAAAACCCAATTGTTTTTGGGCATGCATATAGAGGTTCAAATCAAAAATATGTAAATGAAATAAAGAATAATAAGGGTAAATTATGGGTACTTTTTTCACACATATATGACGATGAGAGTAAATACATAATTACTTCGCTTGACTCTGCTTATAAAAAAACACTTAGTTATAAAACAAAAGATTCCGAGGTTTATTTATATGAATCTTTACGAAAATAAAATTACAATTTAACACATTGCCCGGCATCCACGCCCGGATGCACCATTGGAGCATATGTACTATCTGCACGCCATTTAGCAACTTCATCTGCCCATTTAGGATAAGTATCTTTATATACATTCCTCATGCTGCGCCAATAATAAATAATATTTGCAGTTAAACATAAAATTAAAACAAGTGAAGTAATCTGTTTTAATTTAACGTTTAAAACATCTGCTTTAAAAGACTCCGATATAATTATCAATATAAATATACTACTGGGTATATAAACATATCTGGGGGAGCCTGTCATATTTAAAGAACCCAACGTTGAAAAAGTACCAACTATTAACAAGCTTATTAAAGAAATTAAGTAGTCTGTATCTTTCCTGTTTTTAAATAATAAATAAACATATAATAATGTCATTAACACTCCAAAAACAAGACCAACATAAAATCTAACCCCATCCAAATAAGAGACAGATACGTGTGGAATCATCGAAAAATTATCGATAAAAAAATGTGCTATAGTTTTGCTATAATTATGTGTAGAAAGTCGGTGATATGTATTATTAAAAAATATAGCATATAAAATTGCTATTGACTGAATACAAGCACAAATAGTTACAATGCCAGCCTGTATATATTTTTCCTTACTTTTTTCTTTGTAGGCTTTAAATAAAAAAATGGGCGTAAAAAAAAGAGAAGCCGGGCCTGTTAAAACACCAATAACCAAAAGCAGTCTAAAAAAATATTTTTGAAATTTTGATAATTCATCTGCTGGGACTATCATTATAAGGAAAGTAATTAACCCAAATATGAAATGAGAGTTAGTTGTATTTAGCCATAATTCGGGAGCCGAAACTACAATAAGTGAAAAAATGTAAATGATTTTTTTTACCGGCTTATCCCAAAATTTGTGCTTAGTAAAAATTACAATGTAGACGGCAACTAATTGAATTAAAAAACCCATATATGTAGATACAATAGCCGCATTTTCAACAGAAAATATTTTTGCTTGTATAGTGCTAACGATACTGTTAAACAAAGTAAGATAGCCTACGTGCGCTGTTATAAAAATATCATGCAACGAGTGATGGCGAGCAAACTGGTAAAAAATACAACCTTCTTCAGCCCATAAACGAGGGTGTAATAATAAAGCCGGCTCCCTGATGCTAATAAGTAGGATACTGCATAAAAGTAAAATAATACGAAAACGAGTATCATCTTTTAGTTTAGCGTTTATTGCATTAAATAACTTCATAAAGTTAAGCATAGGTGGAAGGCTCAAATATATGTATAATTTTTTTTCGCTTAAGTTTAGTTTGCCTGTTAAATCCCACTATAAATTGGTTGTAAATTCTACCTTCGTAAAATAAAATAGTAATACAAATAATGAAATACTTGCCAAAAGCCATTTTTTGCTGGAGCGGAGGAAAAGATTCAGCTTATTGCCTGCACAAGGTTTTAAGCGAAAAACTAATCGACGTAAAATATTTACTTACTACCATTAATGATGAGTTTAACCGCATTTCTATGCACGGAGTTAGAGAAGGTTTGTTAGATAAGCAAGTAGAAGCTATCGGCATTCCTCTTTTAAAAGTAAGAGTTTGTGCAGGAACTAATGATGAGTACGAAAAACAAATGGAAGCTGTTTTATTAAAAGCTAAAACAGAAGGAATTGACCAAGTAATTTTTGGGGATATTTTTTTAGAAGACTTAAGAATTTATCGTGAAAATAATTTAGCAAAAATTGGTATGAAAGCCATTTTTCCTTTATGGAAAAAAGATACAACATTTATTATCAACGATTTTATAAAACAAGGTTTTAAATCTATTACTTGCTGCATTAATGATGGTTATTTAACTGAAAATTGGGTTGGTAAAGAAATAAATGAAACATTTATAGAAGAATTACCTGCTAATGTTGACCCATGCGGAGAAAATGGAGAATATCATTCTTTTTGTTATGATGGACCCATTTTTAAAAACAAAATAAAATTTACAGGTGGAGAAACAGTTTATAAAGCCCTTCAGCTAAAAACAGATGATGAATGTACTTTAGCAGCTAACATTACTACAAAAGGTTTTTGGTTTTATGATTTAACGCCTAACTAAATTAAAATGATACGTAAAAATTATACCACATTACTATTCGTTTTAGGTTTTATTAGCTTACATGCACAAGATAGTTTATATGCCCGCAAAGTAATAAACACATTATGTTCTAAACAATTTGCGGGACGAGGGTATATTAAAAATGGTTTAGATATTTCTGCCAAATATATTGTGGGCGAACTTAAAAAATTTAAAACCCAACCCCTTTTTAATACAGGTTATTATCAGTGGTTTGATTTTAACGTAAACACTTTTCCCCGAAAAATGAATGTAGCTATAAATGGTAAGGTTTTAAAACCCGGCATTGATTTTATTGTTAGCCCTGGAAGTATTGGTTTTAAAGGGAAATTTAATGTAGAAAAAAAAGATAGTGTTACTTATGTAGCAAATTCAGAGATTCCCTTTATATTAAATCTAAAAAGAAAACTAACATTTAGTGTTTCAACAACATGTGCAAACTATTGTGCTGTAGAGTTATTGAATAACAACACCTTTAACAATATAAAAACAGTTGAAGTAAGTATAGAAAATAAATTATTAAACAAATACATATGTAAAAACATTTGCGCTTATGTAAACGGAAAAGATGAAAAGAATGATACCGTAATTATGCTTACAGCCCATTATGATCATTTAGGAATGATGGGTAGTAAAACCTATTTTCTGGGAGCAAACGATAATGCAAGTGGGGTTAGCATGTTGCTTAATTTGGTAAAATACTATACACAGCATCCACCAAAATATAAAACCGTATTTGTATTTTTTGCCGGAGAAGAAGCCGGCTTATTAGGTTCAAAATATTTTACCGAGCACCCGGTATTTGAACTAAGCAAAATAAAGTTTTTAATAAACCTTGATTTGTTAGGTACCGGCGATGAAGGCATCACCGTAGTAAACGCAACCGAGTTTAAACCTCAGTTTGAAACATTAAAAAAAATAAACGCAGAAAAAAACTACGTAGCTTTAGTTAAACCTCGTGGAAAAGCTCACAATAGCGATCATTATTGGTTTACAGAAAAAGGTGTGCCCTCATTTTTTATATACACTATGGGTGGCATAAAAGCCTACCATGATGTGTATGATATACCAAAAACACTTCCACTAACAAAATATAATGCAGTGTTTAAATTACTTGTAGATTTTATAGCTACTATCTAAGTTATCTATACACATATAAACAAAGAAGCCCCACATAAATGCGGGGCTTCTTTGTTTAAAAAAATAAATGTTTAATGTGTAACCGATATTTTTCCGGTGTTAGATTTTCCGGACGTTCCAATTACTTTATACATATAAGCTCCAGTAGCTAAGTCACTAACATCGAAACTAATTTTTTGTGATGAGTTTGAAGGAACAGATGTAGTCATTGTTTTAACCGTTTCTCCTAACATGTTGATTAGTGATACAGAGTAGTTTTCTGTCTCCGTTGAGCTAAATGTAAAGTTTAAAACATTTGCCGCAGGGTTTGGATATACAACAAAATTTTGAACGCCTACTTTACTTATACCCAAAGGTATAGGTGTGCCGTTATAACGTATATAAGCTGTATCTGCACTTGTTTGTAAATCACCAAGGCTGTCTCCTGCTATAAGTGCAAAGGCTATTTTCACAGAATCGTTAGCCGCAAGCGTAAATGGACCGGAACTCATTACATTACAAACATCATTACCCGCAGTAGTAGAATCCCCTGCTTGTAAACGCTGAGTTGATAAGGTTGTGTATTTATCTGCTTTTTTAAATCCGGCAGACGAAGCTATATCTACACCTCCTACACCAGCTCCCACATTATCTATGGCATAAAAATTAGGCGGTGTATTTGTTAGTAATTGTATACCGGCATATAAATGACTGGTAGATGGGGTAGCCCATGTATAACCTAATTTTCTGGTAGCATCGTAATTAGATTTATTTGAGCTTGCAGTTGCCGCATCAACATCCCAATCGGCAAAAATGCCAGCATATAAATTACTTAAAGTAGATGTACCTGCATTATGTATTATGTACTCTACAATAACAAATTTGCTACTACCGGGCGACGACCAAGCGTAGGCATTATGGCGAACCAATAAATTTTGAACAGGAGTTGCATCTGCATCATTAAATTCTCCGTTTACATCAAATTCTGATACACGAGGAGGTGTTACTTTATGAGCTGTAACCACGGTCACAAAATCTGTATCAGATGCTCCCGTAGAGCTTGTGCCACGTATACAATCAGAAACTGCAGTTGATGAAGTTCCAACCATTAAACCACCTTCATATAATAAGTTATCTCCGTTGTAAGCAAATCCTAATCCACCGGCTTCTCCATCTTTACTCCAGCCAATTTTACCACGACTTGTTATAGTAGTGAAAACCTGATTAATAGTGATATTTACATAATCAGGATTTAATAATACAGAGAAGAAGTAGCTTTGTGTGTAAGCACCATCAGTAATTTTTACCTGAAATACTACTATAGTGTTTAAGGGTGCACTACCAACATTAAATTTAAAAGGTGTAGTTACATTAGATTTAGATGTATTAGAGGCCATTGCTCCCAAAGGATAAGAAGTGCTTAATGCGGTAAGATAAGCTCCACCACTAACAGCTGTTATTGAAGCTGTTGCTGCGCTTGATGTTGCACTTAAGTAATTAATAAAACTACCGCCAATAAATAATGTATCACCTTGTGTAAAAACTAAATCGTTATGGTCGGTTACGCTATCGTTTGTAAAAACAACTGATTCGCCCTGAGCCGTTACTGTAGAAGTAACTGCATTAAATAAATTTAAACGACCGCTACCTAATTTATTTGCATAAGTAGCTGTATTTGAAGGATAGTTATTATCTGTTGTAACAATTATACGCTGCCCTGCTTGTAGGCCGGTATAAGCAGGAAACTTAGATAATACTAAAGCCACCCCACCCGATGTAATTGGAGTTGCCATAGATGTGCCACTCATATAACCATAATTTCCAAGAGTTCCTTCAGTTGCACCCCATTCGGTACTCCAAATATTAACTCCTGGTGTGCATAAATCAACTGTATAATTCCAGTTAGAGAAACTTGCTATAACGTCGTTGTTATTATTTGTTGCTGCCACCGATAAAACATAATTGTATCCAGCCGGGTACGATATTTCATCTGCGGCATCATTACCCGCAGCTGCAACTACTATACAATTATAGTTTATAGTTGCCGCAGTAATAATAGATTGCTCGTAGCTACTGCCACCAGTACCACCCCAAGAACAGTTAATTACTTTTGCTCCATGCGAAGCCGCATATTGTATTCCTTCGTAACCCGTAATAATGTATCCTTCTCCACCTGTACCACGTGTATCATTATCTGCCGCACATTTTACAGGTAAAAGCTTACACTTAAAACCTACGCTTGCTACACCAACATTAGTATGTGTACCAACCGTATTATTTGTAGCCGCTGATGCATCACCGGATACGTGAGAGCCGTGAATGTTATTAGTCCCCATAATTTGGGGATAGTTATCCCCAACTATATTATTGTAATCAGCTCCTGCTAAATCCCAACCGGTAAAATTATCGATATAACCATCATGGTCATCATCTATACCATTAATTGGGTCACCATAATTGTGTTTAATATTTGGTATCAAATCAGGGTGAAGTAAGTCTGATCCAGAATCTACGATGCCAATAACCACGTTTGTATCTCCTTGTGTACCGCCAGCAGTTAAATCCCAAACATTATAAGCTTTAATACGGTTAAGATAATTGTATTGTCTTGTACCAGTTCCATTAGCAAAAGTATCTGTTGGGAAAATAAACCACGAATGACGAATATAACGTGGGTCTGCATAATCAAACAATCCTGTTGAAAGCATTAGGTTTATAGCCTTTTCAAGTGATATGTCCTTATTCTTAAATGTAATTTCGTAGGTTAACGATAAATCTGCATATGCTTGACCTAATTTGTTAAATTTTTCTTTAGGTGCTGTTTCCGTAGGAAATAATTTAGCTAATGAATTTACTCCTAAATAATTTAATATTGGAGTTAGCTTTGGTTCATTGATATAGCTTACCAAGCAATTATTTCTGTATTGTTCTTTAACTTTAAAAATTATATGCCCACCTACATAATTAACCCCATCTTTAAAAGAAGGGTCTAATCTAAACATGGTTTGTTTAGCCCCATGAGGGACTTTACCATTGTCTGCCTGAACGTTAAATGCTACAAGCAAGCTAAGTGATAAGCAAATAGATGTAATTATTTTTTTCATCTGTTTAATTGTTTGTTTTTAATTGAGGACAAAATTAATTCTGCTAATTAAGTGATTTATTTTTAGCATTCTAAATTTTATTAAAAATAAGCTATTTTTTAACTTTACCAAGGGACTGGCGGTATATTTTAACAAAAAATAGAGCTTTAATCGCTTAAATTTATTGGTAAGAAGGCATTTCCTGTAAAAAAGCAACTTTGCCATCTTCCAGCTTCATTATTATGTGGTTTATGCCATTAGTTAGCATACAGTACGTTGCTTGTAAGGTTATTTGGTAACGGGCTAATTGATTAATTTCAGTTTGCGTTAAAGCCACATCTATGGCTTTGCACTCTACCAACAATAGTGGTTTTAAGCTTTTGTTACGTACTAAAACATCTACCCGCTTGTTTGTATTAAAAAGTGAAATTTGTTTTTCCACCTCTATAAGTCCTGCAGGGAATTTTTTTTCTTCCGTTAAAAAATGAATAACATGCTGCCTAACCCATTCTTCGGGGGTTAACAAAACATATTTTTTACGAATAACATCAAACACCTGTGTTTGATTTTTTTCTTCTCGTAACCTTAGCTTAACTGCCGGAAAGTTTAATGGACTGAACAATTTTGTATCTTTGAATGCAAAGTAAATATTTTAATACAGAATTTATGAAATCAAAAGAAGAAATAGTTAATAATTGGTTGCCTCGTTATACAGGTGTACCGTTAAACGAATTTGGAAAATATATTATACTGGTAAATTTTAGTAGCTACGTTTATATGTTTGCTGATATGCACGATGTAAAAGTAAAAGGTGAAGACCGCCCCATGATTAGTGCTACAGCCGACAATATTACAATTATAAATTTTGGCATGGGTTCGGCCAGCGCAGCAACTGTTATGGATTTACTTACTGCTATACAACCTAAAGCTGTTTTATTTTTAGGCAAATGCGGTGGCTTAAAAAAGAAAAACCAACTGGGCGATTTAATTTTACCTATTGCTGCCATCAGGGGTGAAGGAACATCTAATGATTATTTTCCTCCAGAAGTACCTGCCCTACCTGCTTTTGCTTTACAAAAAGCCATATCGCATACTATACGCACCAATAGCCGCGATTATTGGACAGGAACCGTGTTTACTACTAACCGACGCGTTTGGGAGCATGATGATCATTTCAAAGAACGTCTGCGCGCATTACGTTGCATGGCTGTTGATATGGAAACTGCTACCATTTTTACAGTTGGTTTTCATAATGAGATACCTACGGGGGCTTTACTTTTAGTAAGCGACCAACCTATGATACCGGAGGGAGTTAAAACAGAAGAAAGCGACAAAAAAATAAGCGAACAGTTTCAAGCAGACCACCTGCGTTTTGGTATAGAATCGTTAAAAGAACTTATAAACAAAGGTGCTACTGTTAAGCACTTAAAATTTGACTAAAGTCCTAATCGTTTAAGGAAATTTCTGTAATTAGTATCAAATTTAGTAATGCTAACCCATGTAAAAACAAACAGGGTATGCGTTAATTCAGGCAGGGCAAAACTATGCACCCACATTAAAACTGCAAGCGGACAAATTACTGATGCAATAGCTATAATAATAGACGTTATGCCCATCCTTAAATCGGATTTCATTAAAAGAAATCCAAACAAAAAAATACTGGATGTATAGCCTATAAAATACGTGTAAGCAAAATAATAATGAATTTTATACGACATATTAATTGATGCTGTAAGTAATAAAGAAATAACAGAACCAATAAACAAATATAGCAGCCATGATTTTGGCATATATTTATTAATATTTAGAATAGCCTCAATAAAAAGAGTAATGCCTATAATAAAAAGACTGGCATTCCAAAAAAAGCCAATCTCTTTATAAATGCCAAAGTGAGATAGCGAGATATGAGTTAGTTGAAGATCTTTTGCATAAAAAGAACAAAAACCAAGTGTTACAACAAATAAAATAATGGCAGCAATATAGTGTACCTGCTTTAAGCGATTTATACGCTCCTTTACATGCACCATGTACTCTGTATTGGCTACATTATCAAACATGCTTAAAGTTAGCAATTATTTTACAAAAAAGCCAGCAAATAAAGACGAATTTAATTCAGGTAACTACCAAGGTAATTTATCTACTCCTAAATTGTAGAATACAAAACTCCACATATCGCCATACTCATCAATTTGTTTTGCGGTTGGTTTACCTGCGCCATGCCCGGCATTTTTATCTATTCTAATAATGATGGGTTCGGTACCGGTTTGATTTTCTTGGAGGGTAGCAGCAAATTTAAACGAGTGCGCCGGTACCACACGGTCATCATGATCGCCTGTTAAAACAAGGGTTGCAGGGTAGTTTGTTTTTTTAACGTTATGTAAAGGAGAGTATTTGTATAGACAAGCAAACTCATCTTTGTTTTCACTGCAACCATAATCTACACACCAGGCACGGCCAATAGTAAATAAATGAAAACGTAACATATCTAAAACCCCTACAGTTGGGATGCAAACTTTAGCCACATCAGGGCGTTCGGTCATAACAGCGCCAATTAACAAACCTCCATTACTGCGACCATGTATAGCCAGTTTTTCATGCGATGTATATTTTTCGGCAACCAAATAATCACAGGCTGCTATAAAATCATCAAACACATTTTGCTTTAAGCATTTAGTTCCAGCCTTGTGCCAATCTTCACCATAATCGCCACCACCACGTATACCTGGCACACAATAAATGCCACCTGCTTCTAAAAACAAAGCTCTGTCAGTTCTATATTCGGGCGAGTAGTAAGCATTAAAACCACCATAGCCAAAAACAAAGCATGGGTTATTTCCATTTTGTTCAATTCCCTTTTTAGAAGTAATAAACATAGGGATTTTTGTACCATCCTTACTGGTAAAGAAAACTTGTTTGGTTTCGTAATCCTCGCTTTTAAAATCGGTTTTAGGTTGAAAAAACAATTCCATCCTATTTTCTTTTACATTGTATGTATATACAGCCGGTGGTGCTGTAAAAGTGGCGCGTGTAAAAAAGGCTACAGTATCTTTATCGGATGTGCTTAGGTCGTTTACTTTGCATAGACCACCTAAATTAGCTTCGTAAAGCAAAATACCATTTGTATCATACACATTCATGCGTGAAGCCACATCGTGCATAAAACTTGCTATAAATTTCCTATCAGCATACTGTACACCTTCTAACAAATCTTTTTGTTGCGGAATAATCTCTTGCCAATATTTTTCTTCAGCATTAGCTAAATTTATTTTTAATAATCGTTGGTTAGAAGCTTTGTAATTGGTTTGCACATAAAAATTATTACCACTGTTATGTACTACGTTATAATCATTTTCAAAATTATCTACCAATTTATACCATGCGTTATTTGCATCTTTAATCTCTTTTATCCATAAAGAATTTCCGCTGGTGCTTTCGCTCCCGGAAAGAACTAAGTATTTTTCATCATCAGTTACACCTGCTGCAAAGTTTCTATCAGGATGAGCTTCATCAGCAAAAATTAATTTATCGGCACTTTGTGCAGTGCCCACTTCGTGATAATAAACTTTATGCCCTGTGTTTTGTTTGGTTAAAGTCTTACCTCTTTCTGGTGCATCATATCGACTGTAATAAAAACCATTTTTATACCAACTGATACCTGAGAATTTTACCCACTCAATTTTATCGTTTAACTCTTTTTTATTGGCAATTTCCATTACATGAATTTCAACCCAATCGCTACCTGCTTTTGAGATTCCATAAGCCAAATATTTTCCATCTTTAGAAACATCCCAACCGGAGAAAGAAACCGTACCGTCTGACGAAAGTTTATTAGGGTCAAGTAATTCTACTCGTTCGTATTTTAAGTTTTTCTGCACACAAAGTACCGCCTGGTTTTGCAAGCCATTATTGTAAAAAGAAAAATACATGCCGGCCTTTTTTACAGGAGCAGAAAGTTTTTCATAATTCCATAATTGAGTAAGGCGTTTTTTTACATTTTCTCTAAATGGGATTTTATCTAAGTATGAAAAAGTAACTTTATTTTCTTCGTCAACCCAAGCCTTTGTTTCAGCGCTATTGTCGTCTTCTAACCAACGGTAAGGATCGGTTACTTTAGTGCCAAAATAATCATCAACTTGGTTTATTTTTTTTGTTTGAGGATAGGTAAGTTTTATTACTTCTTTTTGTTGTTCAGTTTTATTACTTACACAGGCAGTTAATAAAACTACAGATGAAATAGCGGCAATAGTTTTTTTCATAAACTTGAATTAATGAGCCAAAAGTAAATCTTCTTAGGCTTTCGATTAGTTAAAAATGACAAAAGGTAACAAAGGGATAAATGAGGTTTAAAATAGGGATTAATCTTCTTCTAAAAAGTCTTCCATAGCGTTCATTTTTTTCTCGCTATAAATGCCTTTTTCTACATGTACAATTTTTCCGGTTTTATCTAACACAAAAAAGTAAGGCAAATCAGTATTATCAATTTCAAAGGTTTTTTTATACTCTTTTAAACCTCCAGTATAAAACATTAAGTGGGGCCAAAACTCTTTATCGGTTTGTTTTCTTATTTTATCCTGGCTTGATTTTTCTAATACCTGATTAACGAGATTAAGCATTGGTATAAAATAGTAATTAATATCATAAGCAACCGCAGTACCAAAAGCATTAGTGGTATCTTTTTTAACTACAAATTGGTTGTATGCAGGGTTTAACCATGTGCGTAAATCAGTTTCAGCAGCTTTACTAAAACAAATGCCTATAATGGTGGGTTTACCTTTGCAGGCCTCGGGTAATACAACGTTTTTACCATCAAACGTTTCGCCTGTAATAGCAGGAAACATTTTACCAGTTGCATTTTGTGCGTTTAACTTTGTAAAAGCAGCAAGAAGGATAACTAAAATTATTTTTTTCATTTTATCGGGTTTTAAGATGTTGCTATTTACAAATATATTTAAATACCGAAACAAAAATTTCTCAGCATTTATGATACTACCTAAACAATTGGTAACTTTGTAATATGAACTGGAATGCCTTAGACCACATAACTCAACTGGATGTTATTAACGAAGAGTCTAAATCTACGCCCATTTTGCTTTTTAAACACAGTACACGTTGCAGTATTAGTAGTATGGCTTTAAACAGAATAGAAAGCAATTGGAAAGATGGCGACAATCAACTTATTAAACCTTATTATTTAGATTTAATTGCACACAGAGATATATCTAACCAGATTGCTGAGCAGTACGGCATTGAACATCAATCTCCACAGGCATTGGTAATATCAAAAGGAGAGTGTATTTATCACGAATCGCACACCAATATACGTTACGCCGATATTATGAAGTTGGCTAAATAAATATTACTGATTAAAAATACTTTCCTTCAGCAAGATAGTGTTTCACGTAATCTTCAACCCCTTCTTCTAAAGTCGCAAAAGCTTTAGTGTAACCAGCTTTCTGTAGTTTGCTCATTTTAGCTTCGGTAAAATACTGGTACTTATCTCGTATATCAATTGGCGTATCTATAAAATCAATTTGCTCGGCTACCCCCATAGCTTTAAAAGTGTTTTTTGCCAAATCTAAAAAAGTGCGGGCTGTGCCCGTTCCTAAATTATAAATGCCATTAGCAACTTTGTGTTGATATAAAAACAGAATAACACTGCATAAATCTTTTACGTAAATAAAATCGCGCAATTGTCCGCCATCGGTGTAATTTGGGTTATGCGAACGGAACAATTTAACTCTGCCATTTTGTTTTATTTGGTTAAAGGCATGAAATATAACCGATGCCATACGCCCTTTATGAAACTCATTTGGTCCGTATACGTTAAAAAATTTCAATCCAACCCAATAGGATGGTTTGGTACTTTGTTTTAAAGCCCATTTATCAAAATCGTTTTTGCTATCACCATAATGGTTTAATGGTTTTAGTTTTTCAATAATGCTTTCATTTTCATCATCGTATCCAAACTCCCCCAAGCCATAGGTAGCTGCTGATGAGGCATAAACTAAAGGAATGTTATGATTGGCACACAAATGCCAAAGTGTTTGGGTGTAGTGTAAATTCAGTTTATTAAAGGTTTCTACATCAAATAAAGTAGTATCAGTACGTGCACCTATGTGAAAAATAAATTCAACCTCGCTTGCATTAGCCTCTATCCATTGTGCTAATTCATCACGATTTATTTTTTGAATGTATTTTTTACCTATCAGGTTTTTATTTTTTTCGGTATCCGTAAAATCATCCGAAATAATAATATTTTCAAAACCAGCTTGGTTTAACTTACTTACTAAACAACTTCCTATAAAACCTGCGGCTCCTGTAACAATTAGCATTTTGTGTTGATTAAAATTCTGCCCAAAATTGCTTAAATAATTGCAGATAAAAAAACAAGGCAGCTATTTTCACCGATACCACTACCCTACTCACCTATAATCAGATTTGGCTTACCTAATTGTAGCTTACTATTTAATTACTTAATTATACCTTTGCACAAAACAATTTTATGAACACTACTACAAAAGCAACTTTTACAAGATACGAAGTTTTAGTAATTGCTATTTTAGCCCTTACACAGTTTACCGTTATTTTAGACTTTATGGTGCTATCTCCTCTTGGAGCTCAGCTCATGAAAGAACTAACAATAAACACATCGCAGTTTGGTAATGTAGTATCGGCTTATGCGTTTAGTGCCGGTATAGCAGGTTTGTTAACGGCAGGCTTCGCCGATAAGTTTGACAGAAAAAAACTACTTCTATTTTTTTATGGTGGTTTCATTTTCGGAACTTTTTTATGCGCCATTGCTCCTGATTATGACTTTTTATTAATAGCACGCATAGTAACCGGTTTATTTGGTGGTGTAATTTCATCTATATCGTTTGCCATTATTACCGATTTATTTAAAATGGAAGTACGTGGCAGGGTAATGGGTTTTGTGCAAATGGCTTTTGCGGTTAGTCAGGTAATGGGCATTCCGGTGGGGCTTTTATTGGCAAATAAATTGGGTTGGCATTCTCCGTTTTTTATGATAGTAGGGCTTGCCGCATTAATAGGCATAGTAATTTTTATGTATTTAAAACCTGTTAACGAGCATTTAAAAATAAAATCAGATAGAAATGCCTTTCAGCATTTATTAAAAACATTATCAACCCCTAATTATTTAAGAGGCTTTATGGCTACCATTTTATTAGCTACGGGCGGTTTTATGCTTATGCCTTTTGGTAGTGCTTTTAGTATTAGTAATTTAGGTTTAACGCAAGACCAACTACCGGTTCTTTATTTTATAACAGGTATCTTTTCTATGATATTTGGTCCGCTTTCAGGTAGATTAAGTGATAAAATTGGCAAATACAACATGTTTGTTGTGGGTACCCTCCTTACTATATTAATGGTATCTATTTATACTCATTTAGGTATAACCCCTTTGTGGCAAGTAATTTCATTAAACGTAGTTTTGTTTGTGGGCATTTCATCACGTATGATTTCAGCTTCGGCATTAATGACTGCTGTACCCGAACCACAAGACAGAGGGGCTTTTATGGGCATTAACTCATCTATACAACAACTATCGGGTGGTGTGGCAGCTTTTGCTGCAGGTAAAATTGTAGTTCAGGTTAAGGATGCCCCTTTACAGAATTACGACATTTTGGGTTATGTGGTAGTTTGCAGTATGTTAATTACTGTGGGCATGATGTATATTATTAATAAACAGGTTATGAATAAAAAACCATTTATGCCACCTGTTGCACCTATAAAAGAAACTGTAGTAGAAACAGAATAAGTTAGCTCTAATTATTTTTTGTACTTTAGTATGGCATTAGTTTTGCACACAACTAATTATGAAAAAGCATTTAATACAATTAATTAAAATAACAGCTACGTGTTTTGTATTGAGTCTTTTTTTCTTTTTTACGGAAGAACCTAAAGTTCCTGCCTTTCCTGCAAAAATAAAAGGCATTGATTTACCCGAAAAAACAAATGAGGCTTTTAAAGCAGGCGAAGTACTTAGCTACAGATTACATTATGGCTTTATAGATGCCGGTGTAGCCATAATTGAAGTAATGCCTAAAATACAAGATTTTGGTGGACATAAAGTATACCATATAGTAGGCAATGGTTATTCTAAAGGTACATTTAACTGGTTTTTTAAAGTAAAAGACAGATACGAAACCTATATAGATAAAGATGCCTTAGTGCCCTGGTACTTTATGCGCAGGTGCGATGAAGGTGGTTACATTATTAATCAGGATTACTTATTTAATCATTACACCAAAAAAGTTGATGTAGGTGATGGTAAACAATATGATGTGCCTATTGGCATTCAGGATATGTTATCATCTTTTTACTACGCCCGTAATATAGATTTTACAAATGCTAAAGAAGGTAACATATATGAAATACCAAGTTTTGTAGATAAACAAAACTGGACACTTAAAATAAAATATGTAGGCAAGGAAACTATTGATACAGATGTAGGCAAGTTTCGTTGTATAAAATTCAGACCCATTATTCAAACCGGGCGTATATTTAAAAAAGAAGAAGATTTAAATGTTTGGATAACCGATGATAAAAACCATATACCTATTCGTGCACAAGCTAAAATATTAGTAGGTTCTGTAAAAATGGATTTAACTTCGTATAAGAACTTAGCCAATGCTACTTCTAAAGTAGAGTAATCTTAAATCAACCGCTTGGCTTTCTTTTAATTTTTACCTTTGAGCTCTTAAGTTTAAGTATATGCGTATTGTGTTTATGGGTACTCCACAATTTGCGGTGGAGTCTTTAAAAGTTTTAGTAGAAAACAATTATAACATAGTGGGTGTAATTACATCGCCCGATAAACCTGCCGGACGAGGACAGCAAGTACAACAAAGTGCCGTAAAACAATTTGCCATACAACATAACCTAAACGTATTACAACCAACCAACTTAAAAGACAAAGCTTTTTTACAAGAACTAAAAACATTACAGCCTGATTTACAAATTGTAGTTGCTTTTAGAATGCTGCCCGAAAGTGTTTGGGATATGCCTCCATTAGGCACCTATAATTTACACGCAAGTATGTTACCGCAATACCGAGGTGCCGCACCTATAAACTGGGCCATTATAAACGGAGAAAAAGAAACTGGTATTACTACATTTAAATTACAGCACGAAATAGATACCGGCAACATTTTACTACAACAAAAAATTAACATTACTCCTGAAATGAATGCGGGGCAACTGCATGATATATTAATGATACAAGGAGCAAGCCTAATGTTGCAAACTGTAAAAAAAATAGAGCAAGGCAATATTGTTTTAACCGAACAAAATAAATTACTGGCTAATCAAACGGCAAAGCATGCACCTAAAATATTTAAAGATACTTGTCAGATAAACTGGAGCAATTCATTAGATGATATTTATAATTTAATTCGTGGTTTATCTCCTTATCCTTGTGCCTGGACAGAATTAAACATAGGTGATAAAAAAACAGCCTTTAAAATTTATCAGGCAACTAAAGAAGAAGTGCAGCACAACTTATCTGCTGGGCAAATGAAAACAGATAATAAAACATTTTTAAAAATCGCTGCAAAAGGCGGTTTTATTAATGTTATAGAACTTCAAATGGCAGGCAAGAAAAAACTTTTACTTGCCGAATTCTTAAAAGGGTTTTCGTTTGATGAGAATTCATTTTTCTCTTAAAAATAATTCCCTTTATCAGTATAGCTTACAGGCATTTATTAGTAAAAAGTGTTTATTAGGAGCCAAACGTGGGTTGTTGCCATACTTAAAGCCTATATTTGATAGGTGTTTCGGTACATTTTATTAACAAACAGGCTGTTTATCAACAATTTTATCATTTTTTTTACCTACACCTATTGACAAGCAAGACTTTCGTATATACATTTGCTCTGTTCAATTAAAATTAAGTTTAACCCTAAAAAAACAAAAACATGAACAAAGGTGAATTAATCGATGCAATTGCAGCACATTCTAAATTAACAAAAGCTGACGCTGGTCGTGCTTTAGAAGCTACAATCGAAACATTAGAAAAACAATTAAAAAAAGGTGACCGTATCGCTTTAGTAGGTTTCGGTTCTTTTTCAATTTCTAAACGCGCTGCTCGTATGGGCCGTAACCCTCAAACAGGGAAAGAAATTAAAATTGCTGCTAAAAAAGTAGTTAAATTTAAAGCTGGTTCAGACTTAGCTAAAAAAGTTAACAAGTAATTTTTAGTTGAAACTAATAAAAGAGCCTTGCAGAAATGTGAGGCTTTTTTATTTAAGTATTTTTATACCTTTGAAACGATATAGGGCATAAGGAATTTACTTTTAAAAACTGATAATTAGTATAGAGATAAATGCCTCACTAAAAACCAATAATTTTAAAAAGCATGAAGATTGAAAAGAACAAAGTGGTATCGGTAAACTACCATTTAACCGGAAAATTAGAAGAAGAACCAGAAGAATTGATTGAACAAACATCTACCGAGGCACCTTTTGTGTTTTTATACGGTGCAGGTGGCATGCTTGAAGATTTTGAAAAAAACTTAGCAGGTAAAACAGCAGGCGATGCTTTTGATTTTCATATAAAAGCTGATAAAGCTTATGGCGAACATAATGGAGATTATGTAGCAGAAATTCCTAAAGAAGCTTTTCATGTAGAAGGTAAATTTGATGCAGAGCGTGTAAAAGAAGGTGAAGAATTACCAATGCTTGATAGTGAAGGTCATCAAATGCAAGGCATGGTTGTTGAAGTTGGTGATAAACACGTTGTAATGGATTTTAACCACCCTTTAGCAGGATATGATTTGCATTTTGTAGGTAGTATATTAGATGTACGCGAGGCTACTGAAGAAGAACTTGATCACGGACATGTACATGGGCCACATGGACATCATCATTAATAAACATTAGTTTATATATAGAAAAAAAACAAAAGCTGCTCTTAAAAACAGGGCAGCTTTTTTATTATTAATTTTATGCCATGTTCAACGATTTAAAATCATATAGTCGATTTCTGCTTCCTCTTTATTTGCTTATGGGCATTACCATTTTAGGTACGGTAGGTTACCAATTAATTTGCGGCTACAACTTAATTGATGCTTTTTACATGACCATTATAACCATTGCTACAGTTGGTTTTGAAGAAGTTCATCCACTCGATATGTGGGGCAAAATTTTTACCGCTTTTTTAGTGATGATAAGTTTTGGTATATTTGCTTACTCCATTAGTGCGGTAACTCGTTTTGTATTTGATGGCGAGTTTAACCAACTATTTAAGAACAGAAAATTGAACGCAACAATAGAAAAATTAAATGATCATGTTATAATTTGTGGCTACGGTCGTAATGGAAGACAAGCCGCACAAGTGCTAAAAAAACATAAACAACGTTTTATTGTAATTGAAAAAAGTGCTGAGCTTACAAGTACTATGCAGCACCAGTATAGCGATTTGGTAATAAATGCCGATGCCACGCTTGATGAAGTGTTACTTAAAGCCGGCATACTTAGAGCAAAAGCCTTAGTAACTACATTACCTATAGATGCTGATAACTTATTTATTGTACTTACCGCGAGAAATTTAAACCCCAACCTTACTATTATTAGCCGTGCGAGTGAGGATAACTCAGATACCAAACTTAAAATTGCCGGTGCCAATAATGTTATAATGCCTGACAAGGTTGGTGGTGCCCACATGGCATCGCTAATTATGAAACCCGATGTAATTGAATTTATTGACCATATAGTGGGACAAGAAGGTGATTCGGTTAACATGGAAGAAATTACGTTTGAAAACATTCCGGAACGATTACGTCACAAAACATTACGCGATTTAGAAATTAGAAATAAATCGGGTGCCAACATTATTGGTTTTAAAACTGCTTCAGGAGAATATATTATTAACCCCGATGCAGATACCCGAATTATACCATCTGCAAAAATATTTGTGCTGGGTAATGCAGAGCAAATTAAAAAACTAAAAGAGTTACTGGCTTAATATGAGTTATTTTAAATTTATTAAAACAAAAAAGTTTTTCATTCATGCAGGCATAGCTATTGTTGTGGCTATATTATTATTTTGGGGTAGCTTTAAAATGGTTGCTAATTATACACAACATAACATAACTATTAAAGTACCCGATTTTATAGGTAAACCAGTTACAACGTTGGACGATTTTATTAAAGATAAAAAATTACGTTATCAAATTATTGATTCTATTTATAGTCCGCAGCAAACACCAGGCACTATCATACGGCAAGACCCTGAAAAAGAAAGCGAGGTAAAAGAAAACCGTGTTATTTATTTATACGTAACTTCTACATTGCCTCCACAAATAGCAATGCCCAAGTTAATTGATAGGTCGGTGCGGCAGGCTGTTGCTATGATAGAAAGTTATGGATTGAAAGCAAATATTAAGTACGTTGCTGATGCCTGCAAAAATTGCGTTATAAAACAATTTTATAAAGGCAAAGAAATTGCTGCGGGTACACCTGTAAAAAAAGGTTCGGTAATTGAATTACAAGTAGGTAAAGGCAGCAATAACGAAACCATTTCTTTACCTAATTTAATAGGATTGAGTTTTTGCGATGCAAAAAATAAAATACAATCATCTTCTTTACAAATAGGTAACATAATAGCAGATAAAACCGTTACAGATAGTTGCGAGGCTATTGTTTATAGGCAAACGCCTGCCTTTGGAAAAGATAAAGAACTTAATACCGGCGCTAAAATAGATGTATACATTACTGCAGATAAAAACAAAATAGAGCTTTTAGATAAAAAAGAAGATTAACATTTCATCTCTCCTTCTAATTTGTGAAAAAGAATTTGCTATTTTCTTCCCTCCTATCTCCTAAAAAACGACAGAAAATTTAATGTATCTTTATGGGCTAAAATAAATAGCCGTTTCTTTCGTTGTAGTGAGGTAAAATAGCCCAAACTACGGTAGAAATAAAAATAAAGATGATGATTAAAAAGTTTAGCTTGCTTGTATTTTTTATTATTGCAACTATTGCTCTGCAGGCACAAAAACCTTCACTACATGCCCTACATAGCAATGCTACGTTAATTGAGTATCATAAAAATAAAGCTAAAAGCCATGCAACAAAGGTAAACAATAGAGCACAGAGCACAGCAACGACTACTTTATCGCTGCCGTTTTTTGATGAGTTTTCTTACGCGGGCCCATTTCCTGATAGTACAAAATGGGTTAACTCACAATCGGTATTTGTAAATCATACTAAAGCTATGGCACCACCAACACTGGGTGTAGCCACGTTTGATGGGTTAGACAAATATGGTTACCCATATAACCCCAGTGTTATATCAAACACCAATAATAATCTTCCGCCTGTTCCTTCAGATACAATGACTTCTCCTCCCATACGTTTAGATTCTATCCCTTTCTTTGGAATAGGGCTTTCCCCGTCCGATAGCGTGTTTTTAAGTTTTTACTTTCAGGCACGAGGCTTTTGGGAAAAACCAGACCAAGGCGATTATATTTATTTAGATTTTTATAGCCCAAGTGATACTACATGGTCAAATGTGTGGAATCATGATGGGTACCAATACGACCCTGATAGTAGTTGGCATTTGGTTATGATACCAATACTTGATACCTCCTATTTTCATAGTGGTTTTCAATTCAGGTTTCGTAACATTTCGGGTGGAAGTGGCGATGCCGACCACTGGCATATAGATGAGGTTTATCTTAATAATCAAAGAGCAATTGCAGATACTATGTTTAGCTCTAGCCCCAACTTTTTTAGTTTCCAGGTTTTTGGCGATGTAAGTTTTGTATACGATTTGCAAAGTCCATTAAAAAATTACAGCCAAATGCCTTTTAACCAGTATGCCGGTGCAAGCGATATGAAAGATAGCATAGGCACATTTTTACGGTGTGATTTTCCTACATACGTATCTATACAGTCTTATTCTTCATTTTATAATAGCACAGGGCAACTCATAGCAACTAATCCAAATGGGTCAAACAACCTATATAATTATAGAGATTCAGGTTATTGTAAAGATCCTGCTATTATAGATCCATCTTTAAATGGTTTTACGTATCCACTTTCTACTACTGATAGCTCATTTACGATGAAGTTTTTTGTTCATTCAGTAGATACTATTCCGACTAATGACACTATTATTTTCCATCAAAAATTTAGTAATTATTATGCTTATGATGATGGCAGCGCCGAAGTTGGTTTTGGCATAGACCCTGGGGCTTCGGGCAATTATAGCATGGCGGCGCGTTTTGTTACTCACGTAGCCGATAACCTGCGTGCTATGGATATTTTTTTCGACCCTGTAATTGATGTTGTCGCTATGCAAAGTGCACCTTTTAATATAGTTGTATGGGCAAATAATAAGGGCATGCCTGGCAACATCCTTTATACTGATAGTTTACGGTATGTTTACTTCCCCGCAGATTCGGCCGGTTCAATTATTCACCGAGAAAACAATATGCTACGTTATCAATTTAGAGACTCTGTACCTATTTCTGCCGGCGACACCTTCTTTTTAGGCATTAACCAAATTTACGATCTTCCCGAGATTACTGTTGGCTTTGATAGAAATACCGACTTCCATCATAACATGTTTTACAATGCTGATGGCGTTAATTGGTATGTTTTTCCAGGCGATTTGGATAATGATTATAGGGGCTCTTTAATGATACACCCTGTGTTTGGTGATTCGTTACAAACGCTATCTATCAATAAAATAAATGCGCCCTCAGCAAACATCAGCTTATATCCAAACCCTGCGACAGATTATGTTTATATTCAATCAGACAATACAATTTCTAAAATTATTATAACCGATTTGTTAGGCAATGTAGTGCTGCAGCAAACGGATAATTCTATCAAAAAAATAAATACATTGGCTTTACCCAGTGGTGTTTATTTTATAAAAGCCTATACGGATAAAGGCTTTACCGATACCAAGAAATTTATTATAGCTAAATGATTACAGAAGAGAAAAATTTACTGGAAGACGAACAAGAACTTTTTGAACACCACCGAATTGAAGCCGATAAAGGGCAAGCTCTTTTACGTATAGATAAATATTTGTTGCACAAGCTATCAAATGCATCGCGTACAAAAATACAAGCCGCAGCAGATGCAGGTAACATACAAGTGAATGGTAAACCAATTAAATCAAGTTACAAGGTAAAACCTTTTGATGTTATAACTATTTTACTACCGCATCCGCCAAAAAACTTTGAGCTAATTCCGCAAAACATTTCACTAAATATCATGTATGAAGATGCAGATATTATGATAGTAAACAAACCTGCCGGAATGGTTGTACACCCTGCCTTTGGGCATGAGAATGGAACGCTGGTTAATGCCTTACTATACCATTTTGAACATTTACCACCTGCGCAAAGTAAAGTGGGTACCGATATTTATGCTCCGCGCCCGGGTTTGGTTCATCGTATAGATAAAAACACATCGGGTATTTTAATTGTTGCTAAAAATGAAATTGCTTTAACGCTGCTTGCCAAAAAGTTTTTCGACCACGATTTAACCAGAAAATATGTTACCCTTGTTTGGGGCAATGTTTTAAACGATGAAGGAACCATTACAGGCAATGTTGGCAGAAATGTGCGTAACAGAAAAATTATGGATGTGTTTACCGATGAAACACAAGGCAAGCATGCTGTTACACATTATAAAGTATTAGAACGTTTTGGTTACGTTACTCTCGTTGAATGTACGCTTGAAACCGGGCGTACACACCAAATACGTGTGCACATGAAATCTATCGGGCACCGTATTTTTAATGATGCTGATTATGGCGGTGACCAAATATTAAAAGGAACTAAAACGGCTACCTATAAAAAATTTGTAGAAAACTGTTTTGCGCTTTGCCCGCGACAAGCCTTACATGCCAAATTATTAGAAATTGAACATCCGGCAACCAAAAAAATGATGAAATTTGAAAGCGATTTGCCTGATGATATGAAGAATTTATTGGATAAATGGAGAAAATACAGTAGCCATAAAGCTTTAGAAGAAAGTGAAGAAGGAGAATAATATAGATGTTATTGGTAAAAGAATAAGCACCTTAAAAGCAGATGGTGTAAGCAGTTTTGTAATTATACCAACTGATACCAACTGGAAATTATACGTACTTTTTATTTGGTTTTTTTTATGGACAGTTAGCGGTTTTATAATACTATTTAATTATTTTACACTTACCAATGCAAACACAAAAACTGCTATACTTGTTTGGTTAGGTTTTTGGGCCTACTTTGAATTTAAAATTGGCAGAGCCTTTTTATTTAAAAAATTTGGTAAAGAAAAAATTTGGGTAAAAAACGGCAAGCTTAATTACTGGAAAGATGTAGCTGGTCGTGGCAAAAAATTAGAATTTGATATAGAGCTAATAAAAGACTTACAACTGGTAGAAAAAAATAAAAGAGACTTTTTTCAATTTATGAATGAGTCTTTTTGGGTAGTGGGTGGCGAAAGTATTTCGTTTACTTATGGTTCAAAAACTTACCGCATAGGCGTTCAACTTAACGAAGATGATGCCAAGGAATTACTAAAGCAAGTAAAATACGCCATCAACAATAAGTAAACTAATTCAACCTAATTTAATTAGTTGAAGAAGGAGGCGTTTCTTTACCCATATTTTTTGATACTTCTTCTAGCAACTTTAAACCTAGCAAACCACTTATCGGCCCATTAGCTCCATCTCCTCCACCTGTAATCAACACATCAGGAATTACTTTGATTTTATCTTTACCAATAGCCTCGGTTACTTTCAATCTACTAAAATTATCACCTCCCATAGCATCAACAGCTAAACGATAACTCTCCGCATTTGATTTACCAATAGCTAAAATACTTTGTGCTTCTGCATTACCTGTTACCGATATTTTTTCGGCATCTGCATTTGCAAGTGCTTTAATTTTTTCTGCTTCGGCATTAGCTATTAGTTTGGTTTTTTCAGCATCGGCAGCAGCAATTACTTTTAATCGTTCAGCCTCCGCATTAGATGATATTTTTACACCTTGCGCTTCACCGGTTGCTTTTTTAACAGCTGCATCAGCTATACGCTCAGATATTAAAACGCCTTGGTCTGCTTTTACAATTTCTTTTTGCATATCAGCTACGGCAGTTTCTTTTTCTAAAGCCTGACGAGTAACCTCCGCACGTTTTTGCGTTTCAAAAGTTGTGTTTTGTTCTTCAGCAATTTTTCTATCGGTTAATGTTTTCATTAAACTTTCAGGTGGAACTATATCTCCAATTAAAGTATCAACACCATTTACATTATATTGGTCTAATACCATACTAATTTTAGCCTTGGCAGCATCTTGCCTTTCTTTACGAGTGCTTAAAAACGCTATCACATCGCTATCCTGAGCTGAGTTACGAAAGTAGTTACCAATAGTAGGTTCTAACACCTGCCCTACTAAATTCATCATGCTACCAAAACGCGCAATTACTTTTGGTGCTTCGGTAGTTGGAATATGAATAATTTGAGATACATCTAAATTAAAAGGGAAGCCATCTTTTGAACGAACTGTAATGGTAGATAAGTTTTTATCTAACTGATGTGATTCACTACGAGCATTAGCCCAGTTTAGTACTAAGTTAGTTGTTGGCACTAATTCAACACGCATAATAAATGTATTTACAGGGTACTTGCCCGGACCAAGAGGTTCAGCCCAAACGCCTTTTTCGCCTTTGCTAACAATGTTGCCATGTTTAAATTCGGCACCACTTAAATCTTTTCCATCTTTTCCTACATATGATATAACAACACCTACATAACCAATAGGAATTTCAGTCATTTTAATTTGTTCCACTTGTATAAACCACGGGTTTAAATAATAAGAACCAGCTAAAATAACCTCAGGTTGTAACCCTTTATTCCCACTGGCCGCAAGAAACGCATCACAATCCTGAAAATTATTATGTCCTGCAGTTTGTTTACCTGCAATGTTTCCTTCTTCAATTGGCATACCATCCAAGGTTGTAACAATGCCAACCATATTTTCAGAAATAGCAGTCATGTCGTAAGTCATCACATCAAATAAAAATGTATTTATACGATAGCTACCAGCCGTAATTATTGCAGACTGACGGCCTTTGCGGCCACCGTTACGTAAAAATGCTTCCGCATCCTGAAAAGAATCGCAATCGACTTTACGAGCCAAGATAAAACCGGTTTCAAGTTCTTTACCATCCCTGGCAACCAATAAACCAATTTTACCTTCAGGAATTAAAGTAAAGCCTTGTAGTTTAATTTCGTACTGCCAAATCCATTTCCAAAAATAAATGCCTGGTGCTAAAGGTTGTGCCTGAAAACCCGCTTCACCATTTATGGCAATAATTCTACCCGGAGGCAATTCTTTATTAGCACCAAAGAGTACAAATTTTTTAGTTACTAAACCTATCTTATCCTCAGGAACAATAATGATTCCAAGCAATCGAAAAATTAATTTGTAAAAAACAAGACAAAGTACAGGTATAATAACCCACCAGAATTTTAAAACAGTTTCCATATAGTTTAGTTTTGATTTGTTAAACCAAAATTAACACTAAATCAAACTCGTGTTTTCACAATAGTTATTAAATAGTAATGAACAGTTGGGGCTTTTCTACTTTTTCTTTTCGTATTTCCAGTTGCGGATTTTGCCTTCACTAATCCATTCAACAGCCTGTTCCATTCGTTTATTTCGGGTTTCCTCTGTTTTAGCTTCGGTTAGCCACACAATATATTCTTTCTTTTTACCAGGTGTAAAGTTTTTAAACTGCTCATTAGCTTTTTTATTTTTGCTTAAAGCCGTTTTAAAATAAGAAGGAGTTTCTAATGCTGTCTCATCTGTAATTTTTTTGCGAGGAGGTAGTTTTAGTCCTTCCTCATTAATTTTCATAGCTTCTTTTAAATAGCTAATCATTTGTTTGTCAGACGGGAGGTCCTTTAAGCTCATAAGTTTATCTAAATGCCCCATTGAATTACCTTGGGCTCTTTTTAGCTTATCAGCATCTTTCATTAAAGCCGCTTTCCAAAAACCAAAAGCGCAGTGTTGTTTAAACACGGCCATGGTGCAAAACGGGCCTTTATAATCAAAAGCGGCAAAACCCCATTTAATGGTTTCTTCCACTTCAGGACAAACCCGGTGTACCAATTTGCGTAAATGATTTAAAATGGGTTGTGCAAAGGGTTGCGCCTTTAAAATATAAGCATCTACCTTAGGGTTTGTTTTTGCCATATTATTTGATTTTATATGCATTAAATATAATAATTTCTTTAAAATATTGAAGATATCTAATCAGCATCTACTAACTAAAAAACGTTATTTTTGCCTAACTAATTTTTAAGATTATGAACCCCGAAGTAAAAACAGTTTATGATAAAGCTAATGGCTTAATGGATAAAAGTATAACCCATTTAGAGCAAGAGCTAACCAAAATACGTGCCGGTAAAGCTAACCCGGCTATATTAGATAATGTATCGGTTGATTACCATGGTACCAGAATGCCCATTAGCCAAACGGCTAATGTAAACACGCAAGATGCGCGTACATTAATTATTCAGCCTTGGGAAAAAACCATGTTAACGCCCATTGAAAAAGCTATACAAGCGGCTAATTTGGGGCTTAACCCACAAAACGATGGGATTTTAATTCGTATATCTATTCCGCCACTTACCGAAGAACGTAGAAGGGATTTGGTAAAAAAAGCCAAACAAGAAGCCGAAGATGCTAAAGTTGGCATTAGAGGTGCGCGTAAAGATGCGATGGAGGAAATTAAAAAATTAAAAGGTCAGAAAACTCCTTTACCTGAAGATGAGGCTAAAGATGCTGAAGCAAAAATACAAGTGCTTACCGATCAATATGTAAGCAAATGCGATAAGCATTTAGAACATAAAGAGAAAGAAATTATGACTGTTTAGTTTCACGCAATGGAATTAAACTCAAAATCAATTATTGGCATTGTAGGTTCGGGCGCTATGGGCAGCGGTATTGCGCAAGTAGCTGCTATGGCAGGGCATCGGGTTTTATTGTATGATAATAATGCCCCATCTTTACAAAAAGCAAAACAAAATTTAGCCGGAACACTCACTAAATTAGTAGAGAAGCAAAAAATTACGCAACAAAAAAGTGATGAAGTAATTTCACTGGTTTCTTTTATTGAGAATATTGAAGGTTTAAAACCTTGCAACTTAGTAATTGAAGCCATTGTAGAAAATCTCGATATTAAAAAACAAGTGTTTTCTCAATTAGAAAAAATTAC
>Ga0210394_10001288_pt1 | contig 41301 bp, 77 predicted proteins | sample IncBWC12MmetaG_FD_160121 | JGI IMG/M metagenome (GOLD analysis project Ga0210394, IMG submission 160121) | Forest soil microbial communities from Barre Woods Harvard Forest LTER site, Petersham, Massachusetts, United States - Inc-BW-C-12-M | ecosystem: Environmental > Terrestrial > Soil >...
GGCGAATAGTCCAAATGTTAAGCCTCCGGAGAGCCTGCGCAACAAGGCAGCTCAATGAACGAGGAACCCGCCGTGATTAATAGTCGGAATCCTAGGCATTTATGCCGAGGAGGATGTCAAACCCGTACCGCCAAGTCCTGATACGTTTGTCGGCATTACTTGGCTGGCCTATTTTCCCTCGCACCCCTTGTAGGACTCTACGATTCCAGTGAGTTATAAAGTATCGTCGGCCATTTAACTGTGCAAAATTTGACTCATTTAAAATGGAATTGAATCATTTAGGAACTCTTCGCTTTCTGGCTTCGGCGCCCCACTGTGGCTGGCATTATCTTTTGTAACGTAGTCAATTACAACATTTTTTGCAGGGTAATAGCCGCCCTTTTTTACATTTGGCGTGCTTTCCTGAATGCCTATATGAACCTTACCACTTAAACGCTCTAATTCTTCGCGAATGTTTCCTTTTAAATAATCATCAACAATGCCTGTCGATTCACAAAAATGCTTGATTTTGCGTGTGCAGAACTTAACACTTGAAAAAACAAGATAGTCAAAAACAACCGTAGACTTTCCGTTTTTGTCCCATACATTCAATTGAATTTTAGCCATCGGGTTTCCGGCCTCTGAGGTTTGGCGCTCAGACTTAAGTACTTCAAAGTCGTAAATTCCCTCTTCCATCATGTCAAATGCGTTTAGCTCTTCTTCTGTCATTGGTGTTAAATTGTAGCTCATGCAGCTTCTCCTTTGATTTTTGATGTAAGATGTTCAATCATTTTTTGTATCACTTCCATGGATAACTCTTCAAAATCTTCGGCATTGTATTTATCTAGCCATTTTGCATAGGTTTCTTCTGGAACTTTAAATAAATCGATTAGCCTTTTTACTTCCTTAACCTGCTCTTTTGTTGCGAGCTCTTGCAATACCACTTCTTTTTCTATAATATCCGCGCCGTATCTTTTAATAACTTCCTCATAAGAAAAAGAAAATGACTCATTCATCGGAAATTCATCAATGCGAGATTTTTTGGTTACAGCATAAAACTTATCACCGCGAAGTTGTGTCTCAAACACAAGATCAAACATATAACCAAGACGATTATAACACGCATAAGTTTGACCTATTACAGACATATTATTCCCATATTCTTTTTTAGCCTGGCAACATACTATGACATTCAAATCACATTTCAATAACAAATTAACGAGTAATTTCATTTTTTTGTTAGCTGCTGTGACATGTCTACCGAAATCACTTCCTGTCGTACGTTCACATTCAGCTTGCAAGTTATCATATGGAATAGTTAAAGAATCGATTACTAGTGTTTTAAATTCATGCTTTGTTGTAATTAATTCTTTTACTTGTTGAAGTATTTCATCGAAATCACCCGTAGAAAGAACAGATCCACCCTTAATTCGTATCATTTCTGCATATTTCTTTTTTGATGTTGTATCTTCTGTATCAATATATGCTGTCAATGGGAATTGCGCCGCACAAGTTGATTTACCCGTTCCCATTTCTCCATAAAACATTGCTTTTAATCGTTGTTGTTTTATTTCTGGTTTTTTAAATTTTAAAGCCATTTTAATTTACCTCTTTCATTAAATATTCTTTTGTTTCTTCCCATATCATGTTTTCACAAAAATCATACGTTGCGTCTTTGCAGTTACAATATTCTGGATATTCATTTATTAAATAATCCTCAGCGGCTTCTAATGTTAAGAAGGTGATATTGTTATTATTGTGAATGCCGTAAACTGTGTTATTCATTTAGCGCCCTCCTTCGTGACATGCTTCACATGCAATACTTCCATCTGAATAATAATGTCCATATGTAGCAGTCGTTATATGTACTATTTCATTTTTATCATTCGTGTAATAACATTCTTCTATATCTTCTCCGCAGTCATCACAGGAGGCTTCTACTTGATAATTTATTTTTAATTTCATTACGCAACCCTCCATTCTTTTTGGCGGAAGGCACGCTCCCTGCAATGGTCATCAATTAAATTTTGCATGATACGTTCAAGATAAAGAATTATTCCTTCTAACCACGCGTCATCAAAATCATTTCTCAATGTGGTATCCGTTGATTTACTCATATGATTAATAAGCGCTGGTAACATCAATGTTTCATAATGAGGATTATCAAAACTTGTTGCTTCTCTAGCTAAGTCGATATCTTCATTCATGATAAGAGATGCGAGTTCATGTAAATCAAATTCAGGAATATTTCTTACATTTAATAAATATTGTTTTGATAAGTTGTCATATTTGGAATAATGGAAAACCAATAAATCGGCTAATTCGTGAGATGTTTTAATTTTCATTGTTATAGACTCCATTCTATATTCATTTGACATAATGTATTATTTCCATGCGATCCTTCGCATAAAATACAAACAATTTCTTGTGGCGCTTGTGTTTCTGTGGTTTGTTGATGTATATTTGACTCGTTCATAACTTTTCCTCTCTTTAGTCGGGGTGGTAAGTTGTACCGAGTGGGCGGACTGCGAATCTGTCCACTCAGTGTTTTAAATTAAATTTTAAATAAAAAATATGCTAATAAATATATTGAGATTGCTATGCCTATAGCTCCAGCTATTTTTAAAAACCATCTTATATCATCCAATATTCCTCTTATTTCTAATAAGAGACTATAATCGATTCTGTCCATGATTAATTACCTATCCAATGAAAGTTATGAGCAATGGTTATAATAATTCCTATCACTAAACTACTCATTAATCCTAATGTAAAATATAAATTTTTTAAGGTAAGATCTTCTACTTTATCCATTCTCTTAATGAGACTGTCATTTACTACATCTATTTTTTTATTTATCCCATCAAATTTTTCACTGAATTTTTTATCTATTCCATCAAATCCTTTTTCTATATTTTTTTCAATTCTTTCCAGAGATTGATAAATATGACTTACGGAATTTTCCAGTATTGCTATTCTTACTTCGTTATCATTTTTGTAATGTTGTTTGGGTTGCATAAGTTCCTCGTTTATTAATTGGTTTCTTGTTTTTTCCATTAGCATAGTTTGTCCTTAATGTTGGCTATGATACCACGGTATCACTTGATGTCAACCTATTTTCTAACTTTTTCCTATATTTCTCGACACAGTTTTCAATGATGCTAGCCATACTTCTTTCTTGATCAATAGCTATCTTCTTTAAAAACTTCCATGTGTCTATAGGTAATCGAACTTGAAAAGCCTTTGTTTTATTTTTATTTATCACTTTTTATATCCTTTTTTCCAGCATTGATTTAATGAAATGTATCACGTATGATTAATCCTTTCAAGGAGGATTTATGAAAAATGGATATTTATTTTATTCTGAAGTAAAAAAGTTAATAGAAAAGTATGCGCACTTTAATAATAGTTCTGATTATGAAAAGTTTATTATGAAATTAGCTACGATATTTGAAATATAATCGGGGACTACACGGAGTTTAACGGGGAGGTTAGCGCCTCCCCATCGGATATAACTATACATGCAGCACAATTTTAGTTGATTAGAGATTTATGTCAACTTTTTTTGCTGCTAAGGAACTAATTTGAAATTACCGCCTTATGCTAAACCGCTTTATGATTTGATTGCTTCTGGATTGCGTCCTAATAATGATGTTCATGTTTTTATAGGAAAACATGCTTGGACAAAAGGCAAAGCATTTTCTATCAGTTATCCAGAAAGAACTATTTCTATCCCTCCTTGGCATTCTCCTGAAAACTTTATATGGCCAGTTAAACAATGTGATATTTTAATTGTTGATACTGGCTTTGCGGATGCTTCTTATATTCATGAATTAGTTTATTGCCTCTATAGCAATGACGCCAATAACGTTAGGCTTGTAACGCCCGATTTTTCTATTGTTTTGTTTAAAAAGGATATTTAACATGGATGATATAAAAGATACTCACTTCTCAGATATAAAAAAGAAATTCGAAAATGATAAAGTTGTTCCTCTCGCCGCTTTCAAAAAAATAGAAATTGAAAATGTTTCTGCCGTACAGCAACGTAAAATCGATTGGATGTGGAAAGATATTATTGCTTACGGGAAAATAACCTTATTTGCAGGCGAACCAGGTGTAGGAAAATCTCAGCTTTTGCTTTATATAGCAAGTATTGTAAGTAATGGTGGTCGTTTCCATCAAGAAACTAAACTATGTACAAAAAATAAAGTATTGCTTATCTCTGGTGAGGATAATGCAGACGATACTATTAAACCTCGCTTAATGGCATTGAATTCAGATTTATCATTTATTGATTATATGAAAGGCGTTCGCCAAGAAGATAAAAACGGAAATGTTTATTATGATTCGATTTCTATCATCGAAGATCTAGCTGATATTGAACAGAAAATAATCGAAAATGGGTATAAATTGATTATTATTGATCCAATTTCTTTGTATCTAGGTAATGTTGATGAAAACAAAAACAAAGACATTCGGACGGCACTCGGGCGTTTGAATGCCCTCGCTGAACGCCGAAATCTTTCTATAATCCTTAATTCTCACTTTTCTAAACCTTCATCGGGTGGTGCTAAAAATGCCGTGTATCGCGTCATGGGTAGCATTGGATTTGCGGCAGCAGCTCGTATCGTATTTGGAGTCATGAAAGACCCAGAAGACGCAGAACGTAGGTTATTTTTGCCTATTAAGAACAATATTGGTCAAGATAAAGAAGGATTTGTGTATAAAATTAAGCCAATGCTCGTCGATGGTTCTATTGAGACGAGTAAAGTAGAGTGGCTTAATGAAAAAATTACCCTTACAGCAAATGAAATTTTGAATAATTCTAATTCTTCGGAACGCGGCTCTCCTAAACTAGAAGAAGCAAAAGATTTTCTATTAGATGTGCTCAAATTTGGAGCTGTACTACTAACAGAAATTCGTAGAAAGTCTGATCTAAAAGGAATCAGTCCTCCTATACTTTACAAAGCAAAAGATGCGCTAAATATCTTCCAAGATGATCATCCTTTAAGCAAAAAAGGTATAACTTGGTCTCTTCGACCTTAGTTCACTTACAAACTTACAAGACTTACAACCCGCGCCAGTCGTGGGTTTTTTTTGTACGTCTCTCACTTACAAACTTACAAAAAACTGTGTAAAAAATGATGTGTATTTTTTTTGTCATGTTTGTAAGTTTGTAAGTGAATTTCTACTATGACTTACAATATATTATTATTAATATAATCATATATATATATAGTTTGTAAGTTTGTAAGTGGGATTAGACGTACAATGACTTACAAGACTAGTAGTGTTAAAATCAAATTTTAAACAATTAAGGGAACTTATGATGAATAAAGTTTATGAAAAATATGATAATGATTGGGAATTAATAAAATATGAGCCACAAGATTTAACAGAAAGATTGCCCACTATTGGCGGCTGGATTGTTAGAAATCGGATATGGGATGATAAAAAAGATATGGCAATTGCTATTTCCATGATATTTATTTCTGATCCTAAACACGATTGGGATATTCCTTGTGATAATTCTCATATCGAGGAAAAAAATAAATGAAAATAATATTTGAATGGGAAACTTTAGATGGTCATACAGGATTTTGGACATTTAGAGCAAAAGTTATTGGAGGATGGATAATTCAATCCGAACAGGGAAATTTTACATTTATAAATGATCCTGAACATAAGTGGGAAATAATTAAAAGAAAAAAATAGGAAACAATAGATCATGGATGATCGAATAGAGTTTTTAAGGAAAAAATTAAAAAAGAAATGGCGAATTCATATATTGCGTTTACTTATTATTCGTTATTATTCTGCAAGTAAACCTGAATTAGTTTGCAAAGCGGAAGAAATACTTGAGAGCCAATTACGAAAATATAAATTTAAAGTAAATAAGCTCATTCGACTTTGGCGGAAAGTTTCGCCGGAAATTGAATGGCCTGATATAGTTTGTAAATGTGGATATAGACCACCTTTTTGTGCATGTAACCGTTTCACGTAGAACATCTAGTATGTAGCTAGTATGTAATTAGTATGGAGCCAAGGATGGCTACTTTTAGACTAAAAGTCCAGGATATGGACGAAGATGTTGGACAACAAGCCTTGGTAAAATGGCTTCGTTTGATGAAAATACCCGTTATTCATATCCCTAATGAAGGGAAAAGGAGCTTTGCTATGGCGAAATGGCTTAATGATATGGGTATGTATAGGGGGGCTTCTGATCTATTTATAGCGCGCGTAAGGCTTCCATATGGTGGATATTTTATTGAGATGAAAAAGAAAGGTAAGCACCTAACGCCTTGTCAATCCGCTTTTTTGGAGCATATGAAGACTGAAGGCTATTGCGTGGGTTGGTTTGATGATTGGATTTTGGCTAAAGAATCTATTGAAAAATATCTTGCGTGTAAAATATGATTTCTGTATAGTCTTCGCTCCTCGTTTTCATACATGATCTTACCTCGTCACGGAGGTTTTTTGTTATAATAGATTCGTCTGACAAGATCTTAAGATGATATGCCCACTATGATAGTGGGCTTTTTTTTAAATGGATTTTATATGGTAAGTCGTTGCTGTAAAAAAGATGTATTTATATTGATCGGTTATTACACATGTAGTCTCTGTCATTTTCCTTGTGATATAGTTTATCGTAAAGACAATAAGGAAGATGTTCATGAATACAGACATGAAAGTCAAATTGAAAGCGCTTTTAATCAAACATGAATCGTATAAACTTTTACCATATCTTGATTCTGCTAATCCCCCTAATATTACTATTGGTATCGGTAGAAATCTTACAGGTAGGGGTGTGCTTCCTGTTGAAATAGATATGATGTTCGATCATGACGTAAATCATTTTTTTAATTTTTTATCCGAAAAATTCGACTGGTTCAATAAATTAAATGATGCTAGACAATGTGCTTTAGTTGATATGTGCTTCATGGGAACAAAAGCATTTCTTGAATTTAAAAATATGATTGCTGCGTTGGAAAGACAAGATTTTGATAATGCAGCACAAGAAATAATTAATTCTCATTATGAAACAGAAGTTCATCAACGCGCACATGATATCGCTGAAATTATTCGGACAGGAAATTTATGAATGAATTAATTGAATTAATAAGTAAATTTTCTCCTGTATTAGCCTTCCTTTTATCCGTTTCTAATCCATTCGCAGGAATTATTGTTTCTGCTATAGCCACTAAATTTGGTGCTGATAGAAATAATATGGATGATATAGTCGGAAAAATAAAATCAGATGAAAATGCATATCAGAAATTACAAGAAGTGCAAATGTTACATGCAAATACCATAGCTACCATTAATTCCAAAGATAAAGATAGCGCCAGAAAACGTGAAGAAAAAATAACAGAAATATTAAAAGAACCTGATTATGTCATGAACGGAATTGCAATTGCTGTAGTCATTGGCTATTTTGCTATGTGTTGTCTCACTGTATTCTACTCAATCCCATTAGCCGATCATGATATGCTTAATATGTTATTTGGTCAGCTTATGGGTGGTTTTATGATGGTATTGAGTTATTATTTTGGGTCGTCAAATAAATGATTTTTTATTTTATTCCAAAACATTTCCAATGCTTGCATGACTTCTGGTTCTAAATAAATTATATTAGATGGATCTTCAGGTAAACCGTTTTCTGTAGTTAATATAACTCTCTTTATATCTAAATCCCATTCTGCATAAACTGAATCGCCAAGATAAATTTTTAGTGATTGCATTTTTTTTACCTAAATAATTAAAACCATTTAAATCCATTAGCCATTAATCCCAACAAAATTCCTGAAAATCCGATCATTATTCCAAACATCCATCGTAAATCACTTTTTATTTCTTTCGTTGTTTCTACGAGTTGTTCAGCAATTGTTTCCATTCTTGTCATTCTAGATTCGTAATATAAATCATATTTTGTTATCGCTGCTTGTTCTTGTTCGTTTGTCATCTTTTATTCTCCTCATAAAATTTATAATATAATAATGCACGTTTTATCACATTTGTTTGTGTTTCGCCTAGCTTTTCCATAAGCTGTGTTATTGTTTTTAAATCTTCTTTTGTGAGAGCAAGTGTAATGTTTTTTACGGTGGTGGCCATTATTAGTGACTCCAAAAATGAGTGATTATATTTTGAATAATCGGCAATGAAAAAAGTGCTACAATTATTCCGATTATCCATTTAAAATGTGACCAGCTTAGATTAGTTGATTGAATATAATTGTTATCAATTTTTGTTTCTAGTCGTTTTAAAGTTTCATTTATATTTATTATCGATTGTTCCAATAATGCTACGCGTGTTTCAGTTGTGTTTTGATATGCTTTCATTTTTATTTCTCCTCAGTTAAGGGGCTTTCGCCCCTGTTTTTTATTTATAATTGTCATAAACCATTTTAGGAATAGAGCTATATGATTCCGTTTTTGGGTTAAATATATAATAATTTTTTTTAAATACTTTTCCTTGTGATTCTAATTTTCTATAAGTTTTAATAGCAGGTATCTCTTCATTAGAATGGCCAATCATGTAATTAGAGCTTATTTTTTTCATACGATTTAATCTTTCAGTTTCTTTTTTTTGGTCAACTTCTAATTCTTCTTTTAATATCCATCCGTTTAATAATCTTGTTTCTAATAATTCTTTTAAGGTTAAGATTTTATTATCGGATTTTATCCATTTTGATAATAATTTTTCTAATCTTGCTTTGTTAGCTTGGGTTAATGATTTCATCTGCTTTTTCTCTTCGTTAATGTTGTTTTGATATAAGCATGATAACATCATGATATTATCAATGCAATACTTTTTTTTAATTATTTTTAAATATTTTTTAATATTGTGCATTTATTGATTAAATGATACGATGTTTCAATAATTTAAGGATGATTTATGGCTAAAGTACGATGTAATACATGTGTTGGTTCAGGTCGAATCATGGGCGGTGGAATGATGCAGCAAGATTGTGATGATTGCGACGGACGCGGTAAAATCTATATTGATGAGCCAAAAGAATTTAAAATAGATAAAAATAGTAATCACTATAAAAAAGCTATTAAACGTATTAAAGCGCTTAATAAAGATTTAAGCGATAAAGAAGCTGAAGAAATATTCGATACTGAATTAAAAGAAATTAACGTCAAGGACGGCGATAATGGAAAAACAAGCGATTCGACGAGTAATAGGCAGAAACAAGATTCTGGATTTTCTCATTGCGACGTTTTGCCTACTTAATTTTATCCTGTGCGGACTTATATTAATTCAAGTAAATAAATCATCTACTGATATACTTATTTGTCCTGCAAATGCTGTGGAGTGTATTTATGACTAATCCCATAGGGGCTCCCACTTTATACAATAATGATCTTGCTAATGAGATTTGCGATGCTATTGCGGATACCTTTAAAAGTATCAAGACTCTTTGTAAGGAAAATCCTAAATGGCCTAAACCAAGGACAATTCGAACTTGGATACGAGAAAACAAAGAGTTCCAGCACATGTACGCACTTGCTAAAGATGATCAAGCTGATCTTTTTGTTGAAGAAATGTTAGAAATTGCAGACGATACGAGCAATGATACGTTAATTAAATATTCAAAAGATGGCGAACCATACGAAGTTTGTAACAGTGAATGGATAAATCGTTCTAGGTTACGAGTTGATACTAGAAAATGGGTAGCATCTAAATATAAACCTAAAAAATATGGTGATATTAAAAATGCGGACGAAAAAGAATCTAATAACGAAGAAATAGATAAAGACCGTGAGTTACTTCACAAATGCAAAACGGAATAAATTTTGACAGTGAATTGCGGCGTGAGCTCCTTAGTGATTTGTTTACTTTTCATCGATTCATGTTTGAGAAGCGAACTGGACGCGAATTTATGCTATCACGTCCAGATGGTAATGAATCACATTTTAAGACGGTGTGCAGAGCTCTTGAGGATGCATTTTACTTGCGTTCTACAAGATTAGTGATCAATTTACCACCAGGATGGGCAAAAAGTGAACTATGTAAATCTTTTATTGCTTGGTGTTTTGCTCATTATCCCGATTGCAAATTTTTATACATTTCGCACTCTTTTGAACTCGCAACTCTTCACACGGCTAGCATTAAACAAACTATGTCTATGCCTATTTATCGTAATTTGTTTGGAATTGATATTCGCCGAGATAGTTCTGCAAAAGATTTCTTCATGACGATACAAAACGGTGCTGTTGCTGCATTTGGTTCAGGTTCAGGTATTACCGGACATGATGCGGGATTACCTGGCTTGCCACGATTTAGTGGTGCGGTTGTGATAGATGATATTCATAAACCAGAAGAAATTCATAGCGACACTATTCGTGAGCGTGTTAAGCGGAATTACTTTGAAACGATTGAGCGTCGATTACGTGCGCCTAATGTTCCAGTATTATTGATTGGCCAACGTCTTCATGAAGATGATTTGATAGCTCATTTATTAGATGATGCGGACGGTCAAGAATGGCATAAAGTCATTATCAAAGCGCTGGATGATGCAGGTAATGCGAGATATCCTGAAGTTAATCCCAAATCTCAATTATTAATGATGCAGAAGAAACAACCTTATGTATTTGCATCTCAATACCAACAAGATCCAATGCCAGCAGGAGGCGGATTATTTCAAGAATCATGGTTTCCATTACTTGATGAAACGCCTGAGATTATTGCAACCTTCGCAACGGGTGATAGTGCTGAAACGATTAAGGAATATAATGATGCGACTGTCTTTTCTTTTTGGGGTATCTATAACATTTCTTTCAATGGGAGTATTGTTGATGACATGTTCGGATTGCATTGGATCGATTGCCGTGAAATGCGGATTGAACCCAAAGATTTGGAAAGTGAGTTTTTGGATTTTTGGACTAGTTGTATGCGGTATCCTATTAAGCCAAAATTTGCGGCTATTGAAAAAAAATCGACGGGAGTGACGCTTGTATCTGTCCTTAAGAATATACCAGGTTTAAGGATAATTGACGTAGAACGTGCGGGAACGGTTAATAGTAAGACCAATCGATTTATTGAGATGCAGCCATTTATCGCGAATGGGCAAATATCGCTCCCTGCGCAGGGGAAACATACGAATATGGTCATCAATCACATGAAGAAGATAACTGCCAATGATGTACATAAATTCGACGATATTGCGGACACATGTTATGATGCGGTTAAAATAGCACTGATAGACAAATTTAAGATAAGTAAGACGCTTACGGGATTAGATTATAACAAAGTCGCTAAAAACTTAATGAGCGGTTACAATCAAGCGGATAGGTTGAGGTCAAAAGCGTATGGAAGATGATTTAAAAGATGTTCCATTTGAGGATGATCATCCAATTAGGGAAAGATTAAATCAGATTAGACAAATTAAAAATGATATTTATGAGACAAAAGACAAAATATTTAAACGTATGGATGAAATAGAAAAACTAATAAATTCCCATGCTATTGGTGTGCAGAATGTTTATGAAGGATTTAAATCTTTAAAAGATATTGTTAATAAAAATATTATTGATATAGAGCACATAAAAATTACTTTTCAGGAATGACCTTTTAACAAAAGGAAAGTCTCATGGATGAGGCGAAACGTGACAAAAATGATTTAGAGCGTATTAAAACCAATGTTCGTCGTTCATATGATTACTTCAAGCCTAATTATGATCGTTTTAACGATTTCAGAAGGTTTGTATTTGAGTCTTCACTTACTAGTGATGAAATCACATTATTATCAACTATTGGTAAGCCACAACTAGAATTTAATATTCTTGAGGCTTACATATCACGTCTATTAGGCGAATTCAGCAAGCAAGAACCTGATATTGAAGTTAACGCTGATAATCCCGACAAAGCCGATCCTTTGATGATCCGCATCATTGAAATGCATCTTCGTCATACATTAAGCGATAGCAATAATCAACATACACGTTATGAAGTCTACAAGGACGTGCTATCCGGTGGATTTAGTACGCTTAAAGTAGAAGTAGACTATCCAACACCTAAAGCAATGCATCAAGTTATTAGTATTGTAAGAGCATTTGATCCGACACTATGTGGATTTGATCAGTTAGCACGTGATTCCCATAAAGGTGATGGACGATTTTGCTTTGAGCTTTATCCTATGGCAAAAGAAGATTTTGAGTCCACTTATCCAGACATCCCAATAGAAAATTTAAACTTTAGACGTGATTTTGCAGGATTCAATTGGTCTTATCTTAACGATGCTACACCTATTATTATTGTTGCTGATTATTATGAAAAGAAAAAACGTGAAGTCGAATTAGTGCTTTTAGGGGATGGTGCCGTACTGGAGTATAAAGATTACAAAAAAATGGTTAAGGAATGGGAAGATTTCACGCAACCTCCTGCAATTGTCGGAAAGCCAAGAAAAACGATGATTGAAGATATTTGGCGATATCGCCTCATTGAAAATGCTATTATTGAAGAAAAAGAAACCGATTTTGAAATGTTGCCTTTGATCTATGTCGATGGCTCAAGTGTCATGATTAAGACACCTAAGAACGGAAATGTAAGGCAATACACTCGTCCGTATGTTTATCATGCGAGAGGCGCGCAACGATTAAAGAACTATGCCGGTATTGCATGGGCAAATGAGATAGAAAATACTATTCAGCATAAATTCATGGTGGCAAAAGAAGCGTTGCCAAAAGAAGAAGAATTTATGCAAGCTTATAAAGATGTACAAAAGGCTAGTGTCGTTGTTTTTAATTCAGTACACGAATCAGACCCCACGATGCCTATTTCAAATCCTATTCGTGAAATACAACGTAATCCAATGCCGCCTGAAATATCCGGCGCATTTACGGGGGCTGATGCTCTTATTCAAAACGTATTAGGAAGTTATGATGCAAGTCTTGGAATTAATGATAATCAGTTATCAGGTGTTGCAATTGTTGAAGCGGCTTCACAGTCGAACGCTACGGCTATGCCATACATTGTCGGCTTCTTGCAAGGCTACCAACGCGCAGCTCAAGTCTATCTTAACCTTATGCCTAAATACTATGTCACGCCTAGAACGCTTCCTATTGTTGATCATGAGGGTCGTAAGGGTTATGTCAAGATAAACCAGGAGGAAGGATTAGACCTTGATTATGACGCTAACGAATTTAATGTAACACTAAAAGCCGGTGCATCATTCCAGGTTCAGAAATCCCGAACCTTACAAATGGTTAAAGAAATATGCTCGATGTCGCCTCTGATGGCGCAGTTTATGGCTGAAAAGGGTCTTAACTTCATATTGGATAACATGGAAGGTCGTGGTATTGAACAGCTCAAACAATTGGTTGAGGGCTGGATGAAGGAAATGCAGCAACAAAAACAAATGGCAATGCAAGCTCAACAAGCCGAAATACAAAATAATCCTGCGATGATTAAAGCGAAAACTGATGCGCAAAAAGTTCAGTTACAGGCTGCTAAACAAGAACAAGAATTTACAACAGACATGGCTAAAATGCAGCAAGATCAACAGAAACTTATTGCTGATGTGAAAATGTCTCAGGATGAAAGCCAAGTAAGATTGATAGAAGCTGAAACTGAACGTTTCTCTAAATCAATTGAATTAGCCATAGCGCATGAAGATATGTTACATAGACACAAACATGCTGGTATTGATGCTGCATTGGAACACAAAGATATGAAACATCGTCATGGAAAAGAAATAGCAGAATTTCACCACATGAAGACAGAAGCGAATAAACCAAAACCGCAGGGAGCGCAAGCATGAGTCAAAAGGATATAACATGGCGTGATATTCATGATGGTACTTTACCAGAATTGAAGAAGTCGTATAAGATGAATGATAGGCAAGTAGAGCAATCATTGAGAAAGCATTTAGACGGCGCTAATGCTCAAGATAAAAGAAATTTATATGAAAAACTTTATGGAAAAAGGAAATAAAAATGTTATCAAATATTCAATATTCTATGCCTAGTATTCCAGCGGCACAGACAACAGATTGTAATGGAAGATTCTCAAGAAATGAAAAAGAAGATATGCAAAAAGCTATTGAATATTTATATGATTTTAAGAGAAAGTTAGATGAATTGCACCCTAACTGTCTATCCTTGATAGAAGGAATGCTTCAACGAGTACGTCATTATTAAAAGGAAATAATCATGCCTCTTAAAAAGTCATCGAGCAAGAAAGCATTTGTCTCAAACCTGAAAGAAGAATTGAAAATGAAACCTAGGAAGCAAGCTTTAGCTATAGCCTATTCAGAAAAACGCAGGGCAAAAAAGGAAGATAAAAAGAAATGATAGATAAAAAAGAAAAAAAAGATTTAAAAAATGGACTTCAACATTTATCTGAAGCTTCGGGATTCTTCTTTGGAATGAAATCTGATGTAGGGCGCGCTTGTGCATTTATGGCCGATAATTTACTTAAGTATGGTCAAGCTTATTTACATGATGCTGATCCATTTGATGAAGAAGAAAATTATTTACCTAAATATAAGGAAAAAAGATGACATTTCGGTGGCAGCAAATTTATAGCCATGATGGTTTTGGATGTGGCGATGTTTATAGAGCAAAAGTATTTGGTGGATGGCTCGTAAAATCGTTTGAAGTAAATGCGGATAATACAGAAACTACATCTGAATCCATGATATTTGTTCCTGATCCTGAGTATAAATGGAAAATAACATAAATGAGCCAGAATGGAAAAATAGGTTGTGGATGGCATGAAGATGTTGTTGGTGATGAAACGGATGAATTTCATTTGCTAGCCACAAATTTATTGAAAGACAAATTAACAGAAGTTTTTGACATAATTAAGGAGAAACACAATGAAAGAGAAAAAACATCATCATGAAAAATCAAAAAAACATATGAAAATGGAAAAACATGAAAAGAAAGAAAAGAAATTAATAAAAAAAGAAAAAGGTACGGTCAAAAAGCTCGAAAAAATACATAAGAATTATTAATTTATATAAAATCATAAATATAAGGATATATTTAATGAACGATGTAAAAGGATGTCGTGCGCTTATTGCTGCTGTATTAGATCAAGCTTTTTCTGATGCATTAATGAAAAGTGAATGTCATGAAAGACGTTCGGCAAGATTGTTTATTAATAAAGAAAATAAATTATTTAGAATGTACTGTGAGCTTTTAGATTTGGAACCTGAATATGTCGAATCAAAAATGAATTTGCACATTATGAAGGGAAAATCAAAACCTATGCAAGAATTTAGAGAATAATTTTTATGTTAATCATCATATTTGCTGCATTAGTTATTTATTCGATGATGGCGGTAACAGGGACATTACTATGACTGAACATTTCTTGAAATATTATTCTATAACTTTTAACCCTATTAATTTCTATTTTATTAGGACAGAAAAAACATATAAATATCTGATAATGAGCGTTACAGAATATCGAAAGAGGTGGAATTTATGACGATCCTACAGCTTTGTCCAACTATCCCTCTAGAAACTCCTCTAGGGCCTGGACAAGCCATTATGGTTATCGATTATTCCAGCGAACATCATTTGGTATGGACAGTTATTATTGATTCTACGGGTGAAATATGGAGTTTCCCTAATCCGAAAGTTCGTGGTCAAAAAAACATTACGATGGGACGAATGATTAATAAGGAAGATATTTCCATTAAAGAATTTCGTCCCATAAAATGTAATATGTAATATTATGAAATAAATGTTCAATTATGAGCGACAAATAAACTACGATTCACTACCCATAACCGCAAATTATCGATAGTTATGGTATTTACACAGGAAATTTAAATGCTATATTGCCCCCATTGTCCGCATGGCACAGGTTTTTCGTGTCCTATTTGTAAAAGAGGTAGAAAATGATTGAAGAAAAGATATTGATTAATGAAGAATTGTTAGTGACTGGATTAGTAGAAAAAAAGTATATTACTTTTAATATGAGTATCATAAACCATAAACCTTTGGATAGTGATGATAAAAAAATTATAGGTTTTGAATTTAATTTATTAGAAGAAGTATTAGAAAATAATGAAGTAATAACATGGGGAAGCAAAGGAAATCATTTTTCTATAGATGTTAATTTAAAAGATGAGGAAGATATTTATAGCTTAACTAATGCACTTTATTGCGGAATTAGCAATGCATTAAATAAGATATTTAGTAAAAAATCTGAAAAAGAGAGCGGAAACAATTAAATGACTGAACAAAATGAATTCAAAAAAGATACAAAACAATTAATCATAGAATTTGTTGATAATTGCAAAGAAAGTTTTCAAAGATTAGAAAAATTGATTCGTCTTAATGAAGATGGCTTGATGAAATGTTTCGAATGGTCTGAAAATTTCGAAAAAGAAATGACTACTATGAGATATATGCAACAAAATCTAAGAGATGCCTGTAAAAGAATAGAAGAATTAGAAGATAGAATTACGGCATGCGATACATGGATAAAAGGAATTCTTACTGATATAGACATGATAAAGATAGAAGATATAGAAAGATTAGAAAAATATAATATGGAAGAATACTCAAATATTCTTGAAATAGAAAGAATTTTAGAAAAACATAAAAAATGGCTTTTCAGATTAGAAAAAAAGGATAAGAAACCAAATAAATGCCCAATTTGTAATGGACTAGGTGGAACAAAAATAAATGGTACTATTGATGAAGAATGTAATTCATGCAAAGGAACAGGCATTGTGTGGAGTTAATCTATGAGCATGACAGTCAAAAAACTAATCTCTGAGCTTGAGAAGATAGAAAATAAATATTTGGAGGTGGAAATAATGTCGCCTTCTTACAATCCTTATCCTCTTGAACGGATTGTGAATTCTACTAATAATAAAAAGGTTTTTTTATTCAGTCCTAATTATAGTAAGAATAAGGAATGATATTTGTAAATATCTTATTCATAAAGTATGATAATCCTATTCACGGAGGAATCAAAATGATAGACAATCGAAAAGTTAAGGACAATCACCAAGAGGGTATAGCCAGAAAAAAACAAAGGCCTGGTGAAATGGGGCGCATGGGCGAGCCTGGAAAGATGTCTGGTAAGCCAAAGGAAAAGGCTAATTGGAAACGCGAAGGCGGATCAATGACCCCTCGCAAAGCATAAAATCTATTTAATATTATCAATTTTGATAAAAGGATTTATCATTATGTCTATTCTTCAAATACCTACACCTCTTCCTTCTCAAGTAGGCATTCTTCCTCAAATAAAGAGAATGATTACTACCGATAATTTAGCGACAGTTACAGCGGCTGGATATCTTAATTCGGTTGATTTGCAAAGCTATCCTATTAATTCATCGGATGTATTGGATGTATTATATTCCTACAATCAACAAACCAATTCAGGAACATTTGGTATTTTCACCGTAAGTATATCTAATGGTGTAATTACACTTGTTCAATGGGCTAATCCAGGCGATGTATTATTGCCTGTGGTAAGTGGTGATTTTGCTACATTTAACGGAATAACCGGTCAAATTAAAGATGCTGGATTTTTACCATCGGATGCTACAAAAACAAATGTAGTTATGGCAAGTGGCGCAATTACATTGAATCATGTAGCGCAATTTGCTGATACAGCCGGAACTATTAAAGATGGCGGTGTACTAGGAACTGCCTCTGCAAAGGCTGCATCTGATAATACAAAGGCATCTTTAGCTTCTGTAAGTGGAGCAACTGTCTTAGGCAATTTAGCAAAATTTGCTGATACCGCTGGAACAGTTATCGATCAAGGCGTTGCGTTTAAATCCGTAGCACAAGCTGCTGTTGCGGGTGGTGCGGCTGCACAAACTGTGACAGATGCATTTTGTACGACTGGAAGTATGGTGACAGCTAGTTGGAATGATACGACTAATGCCGTATCTATACAAAAAGTTGCTGCCGGAAATGGAAGTTTTGTTGTTACTTCCAGCGGTGATCCAGGTGCAAGCCATTTAAATTATATTATTACGAAATAGTAATTTTATCCTAATCAACAAAAGGAAATAGAATCCCTTGATTATCTAATATGTTAAGGGCATTTCTGATAATGTCGTTTGCCGTATATTTATATTTATCCACATTTGTTTGTGTTTCTGCTAGATATTTCGCCCATTTTTTCCTATAATCGCTCACACTTACGAGTTCCATATTTTTCTCCAAGGATATTTATGCAAATTAAGTTAGCCGAAGCATTGTTAAGACGCAAGGAATTACAGCAAAAATTACAAGTTTTAACCCAATTTAAACAAAATCAAATTGTTTATGAAATTCGTGGTCAACGCTTAAAAATAAGCGATAGTTTCGATGAATTTACAGGTACATTACCAAAATTAGAATTAAATCAAGTTACGGCAGAATACGATCATTGCGCGCGTCAATTACGTTTAATTGATGGAGCGATTCAACATATTAATTGGACTGCTGAAGTATCCATAGATAGTATGGTGATGGAAGATTTTAAAGATAGAAAATAGTTTAGTAAACTAATTCAGGGCGAACGGCAGAGGCCGCTAGGAGCCTTAATCCTTAGTACATTGCAATGTACGTAGCCAGACCATCACTGTAAAGGTGGAATTAATCGTGTAGCTCAATTGGTAGAGCATCAGTTATTGATACTGAGTGTCATCGGTTCGAGTCCGATCACAATTGCCAAGTTAGGCAGACAAGCAACGAACTCCGATTATTAGAACATTGAATGTTGAATATCCCATTGCCCGATGATAAGAACATTAGAAGCCCGATTATGATAAGTCCGAATAACCGAGCCGTTGACTGAATTAGTCTTTTAGTTTTTTCTTTCTCTTTGGTTTTTTATTTAGCCTATACACAATTGCGCAAATGATACTAACAAATCCGTAGACCATCATTGTCACAATAAATACAATAGCTATTAAGGGTAATTTATCAGTTGATATTACCCATGGTAAAACTAGTCCTGATAGGATTAAAAATAAATTTACTCCTACCAGTCCTATAAAACATAATTTCATTGTGTCGCTCATTACTTACCTTGTACATTAACAAAAGGAATTGCATTACTGCCTGTAAATTTTGGAAGTTCGCCATTCCATTTTAGTATAGCTTGATATTGAACGAACTCAGGCGTCAAGCTTTCAGCAAGAATTTTATTTGCTTGTGCTTGTGATTGAGCGTTAATAAGAACTTGTTGTCCGTGTGCTTGTGCTTCAACAATCGTTTTCTGTGCTTCAGCTCTAGCGGTAGCAACTTCATTTTCAACTTTCATGGCATTTTGTGAAGCTTGGATTTTTGCGTTGATGGAATTAACAACTGAAGAAGGTAGATCAAAGGAACCAACAAGATATATCTTTTCAACTTCAATGCCAGTATTTGAAGCTTCAACTTTAACAATTTTATTAACATGTTCAATAAAAGATTCTTTTTGTGCACCATATATTTGTTCCACGGTCATGGTGCTTGCTACTTCATTCATAGCATCACGTACCATGTTATGTAAGAAAGTATTTGTTATTTCATCTATTCCAAGTCGGTACTTTTGAAATACTTTAACAACGTTGTCAGGCTGAATAGAGTAGGTGATTCCTGCCTCAGTTTTAATTGAGAGCCCTTCACTAGTTTGCATGGTAATACTTTGTTCGTCTTTCCATGAGTAGTTTTGCAAGAAGGTTGGAAACAAGTATAGTTCACTGTTCCATCCAGTATAGTAACGACCAACTCCAACGGATTGTTCTGCGACACCTTTATCACTCCCATATAGATTTACTATAACACCGCGATAACCAGCGGGTACTTTGCTGCATGATGTTACATTCAAGCATATAGCTGTTAAAGCAAATCCTGTTACTAATATTTTCTTCATTCAGATTCCTTCATATTATTTTTAAACCATTCGTCTGTTTTTAACAAATCATAGTAAACACGCGCTGATCCTTGAATTTTAATAAACCGAGGTTCTTGATGATGATGTTGGCGTGCTTTGAACCACGAAACTGATAAACCATATCGTCTCGATGCTTCTTTTCTTGTTATGTAATCCTTTCCTAGAATATTAGGCATTTCATCAATTCCTTTGATGAGGTTATAAAAGTTTCATTGAGTTACAACAGGCTAACGAAGTCTATTGTAGTTTGCAATAGGTTACAGCGGGCGATAAATTGGAAACGTGGAGATTTACATGATGTAACGAACCACCGAGACCTGTGCGTTATTCAGGGCATAACCGTCGTGGGGTATATAGCGAGTGATGCGGACACTTAAAAACACGCACGAGACCTGTTCGATAGGCAGGGTATAACCGTTGCGGGGTTAATAGCTAAGGATAGCAAATGGAAACGGCTAATGGACAAGCCCAAGGTCAAGATACGTCTTTGACTGGTTTAACTTCGTCAGCGCCACCGGCGCAATCACAAACTGCGCCTGTACAATCGTCTGATGAAAGGGTTTTTAGGCAATCAGAAGTAAATGAAATCGTCAAGAAAGCGAAATATGGGGCTGTTGAGGACTACAAACGCGTAGCCACTGAACAACCCGACTATGCATCGAGAAAGTATGGTGAAAGTGGTATATCCCCACAACAACATACCCAACCGCAAAGCATGGCGCCGGATGAGGGAACTTATCGAAAGATTGCTGCTCAAGAGGCACAACGCTTACGTGATGAATGGGTGCAGGAAGCACGTACCAAAGCCGAAGCGGACAGTGCGCGAGGGATCGTGCAGACCTTTTGGAACAAACTCGCTCCAGGACGGGAAAAGTATCAGGATTTTGACAAGGTAACGAGCGACATTGAATATGCTCAGTTTCCTAATGTGGTACAGCTACTCGCGCAGCATGCAGACAACGCGCATGACATATTGTACGCATTTGGGAATGATCGTCTGAAGATGTCTCAACTCGAATATCTTGCCTCAAAGTCACCAAGGGATGCGATTGTGCAGGTGCAGAGGTTATCTCAATCAATAAAAGATAATGAAGCTACTAGCAAAATCAGAGTTCCAAATGAACCGTTGTCAAAACTGCGTCCTTCCAACCTTGGTACGGACAACGGTGTTATGACGGTAAAGGACTATCGCGCAAGATACAGAGTCTAACGGCAAACACAGCACGTCCGAACAATTATTAATTGTTAGGAGCTATCACAATGGCTGTATTCCCGAATAATATTTTGCAACAAGTACAAACGTATCAAAGATCGTCCCTGGCTTTGTTGTTAAACTTGTGTTGCCATTTATCCACGGCTAACACCAAATTCAAAGATTTTGACAAAATTCAGGCAAATTTAGGGTCAACAGTGACCTTCGATTTACCCCCTCGTTTTACCACTACTGCCGGCTTAGTTGCGTCTTTTGAGCCAGCTGTTCAACGTGTATTGCAATTAGTAGCAGATCAAGCGAACAACACCTCATTCGCTGTTACCTCACAACAACGCATCTTCAACTTGGAAAAAGGTGAAGAAGATTATATGCGTGTGTTCGGTAAATCCGCTATTGCTGAACTCGCTAACTTAGTTGAAGGCAATGTTGCACTCAATTGGGATTCTGGCGTAGTGAGTCAATTAGATGGGACGACCAATACTTATTCAGGCCCGTATCGATTTTTCGGTGACGGAAGCACAAGTATCAGTTCATATCAACAATTAGCTCAGGCCGTCATGTTCTTCAAGAACTATGGCGCTGTGGCTGAAGGAATGAAGATTTACTTACCTGATTCGATCATCCCTGCGATTGTTGGTAATGGATTGAATCAATTTGTTCCAAATCGTAACGACGATATAGCAATGTCGTGGGAAGTGGGCGATTTTGGTACACCTCTAGTCAAATACTATCAGTCAAACTTGATGCCAATCCATGTGTCTGGTAATAGCGGTGTTGCTGGTAATACTTTTACAGTAGTTAGTACTAATGATCCAACAGGTCAAAATGTTACTCAAATTACTGTAACCACCAATGGGACATCAACTGATGCTAATGCAGTATTTGCAGGTGATTTGTTCCAATTTAAAGATGGTGTCTCAGGTCAACCGAATATGCGTTATTTGACCTTCATCGGACATTTCCCATCCGCAAATCCGGTTCAATTCAGAGCAATCGCAAATGCAGGCTCTACCAGTGGCACTATTACCTTAAGTATTACTCCAGCTCTCAATTGGGCAGGTGGGGCAAACCAAAACCTCAATAATGCTATTGCGGCTGGTATGCAAATACTTACTTTCCCATCTCACCGTTGTGGAGGTATTTTAGGTGGGGAAGCTTTATTCCTTGCAATGCCTCAATTGCCAGAACAAAGCCCATATGACACAGCAAATGAATATGATCCAGAAACAGCGGCATCATTACGTTTGACCTATGGTTCTTTATTCGGACAAAACCAAACAGGCATGATTTACGATGAAGTTCACGGCTCAGTCATTGTGCCTGAATATTCCATGCGTATGTTAATACCATTGTCTCAAGGCTAAAAGAACAGGGGGAGAAATCCCCCACTTCATTCAAGGATTAAGAGGATATTAAATATGGCTACTCCACAAATTCAAAATGACCCCATTTATCTTTTGCCCTACTTATATATCAGTGGCTTAAATATTTCGGTGGCATCAACAACTGTTTTGGCTATTGCGCCAGGACAAGCGCGCGATTCCAGCGATAATATTGATATGCCTGTAGGATTTCCCAATTTACAAGGCAATGTAGTACCTGCTACCCAATTTCAAAATTATATGCCGCCTTTATTTATTAATAGTGCAGTTAATGGAGCAAATGGGTTAGATCAAGGTTCTTTAATAGCAACCATGGATTATGCGATTTACCTTATTGGTGACTCTCGCGGTTATAATCCGGTAGCTGCTATTTTAAGCTTAACTAGTAATGCATTTCCTTTATTGCCATTGGGCTATGATTCTTACCGTTTGCTTGGATTTATTCAAACAGATGGTTCAGCGCATTTTGTTGCGTCGTCTACCAATCCATTAAATGCGAGAAATTTACGCGCTTACTATGTAAGTCCTGCATCATCTGTATTGTCTGGCGGAAATGCAACCTCATTTACTGCTATTGATATGTCTACCCCGATTCCAACCACTACAGCAAGAGATGTCATTGCATTATTGCAAGTGACCTTTATCCCGTTAGCTGCTGGTGACACAGTTCAGTTTAGACCAACAGCAGAAGGCACACCTCAAACAGCAGGGCTTGTGACAATTACAGGAGCGGCCGCTGGTATCGCCCAAACACAATATGTTCAAGTGATAAGCGGTGTAGGAAGCAGCAAACCTGAAATTGATTACAAAGTAAGTGTGAGCGGTGATTCAGTGAGCGTATCTGTTGTTGGATATGCTTATATCCCAACGAGTTATGTTCCTTAATCAAATAAGGAGTGTTGTATGGCATATACTGCCCAACAACTCATCTCGCGCGCTTGGTTCTTATCAGGCATTGTCGCCCGTAATCTTCAAGTGGATACGGGCGGTCAAAGCTCAGATGGATTATATCTTTTAAACGCACTACTTGATTTTAAACAAATTGAAACCGATCTGATTCCCTACTGGCAATATATCGAATTGCCGCTTGTCGCAGGCCAGGAATTTTATTTTCTGCCGTATGTCGCAGTCCTCGAATCAGTGACGTTTAATATCAATGTTGTGCGTTATCCAATGGATATGGTCACTCGTCGTAATTACTATGGTTCAGCGCGTGTTGATGACATTACAAGTTTGCCTTTTAGTTATAATTACAATCGTGCATTGGGTGGTGGAAACCTTGCGCTCTATTTTAAGCCTGATACTGGTTATATTATGAAGGCAATGGTTAAGATATTTTTAACTGATGTTAATCTTAATACTGATCTTACCAATATAAGCGAAGTCACTCCTTATACTTTCATTAATAGCTCAAATCAGGGCTATGACACGGGCTATATTGAATATTTAAGATACAGTCTAGCTGAGTACATGACGTCGGAATACGGCATCATCTTTAATCCACAATCCGCAAAAATACTTACTTCTATGAAGCGAAAGTTGATGTATATATCGCCGCCGGATTTATCGATGATTAAGACTACGATATTGACAGCGGATGGGAGTCCGGGATGGAACTGGGGGGACGTGAACCTGGGCAGGGGTTGGCGCCCAAGTTAATGATTTTATTGAAGTTTTTATGTTATTTGACATACAATAAGATTACATATAAAATATGCTTTCTTATTAATTAGGAGATATAAAAATGTCAAATAAAGAGACAGATGCAATAGTAACAACAGTAAGAATGAGACAACATACTATTGATCAAATAGAAAAATTAAAAAATTATGTCCATGCAGCGAGTTTTTCTGAAATGATTAGAAGATCAGTTGATATCAGTGACTCAATAATAGGCGCGATAAAAAATGGAGAGAGAGTTCTTATTGAAGATAAAAAAGGGAATCAACGGCAAATTCTGATTACCGGAATCAATGGAGTATCTCATGCATCAAGATAAAGATATTCTAGAATATGTATTTTCATTAACAGAAGAAAAAGTAACCCCTAAAGATTTACTTAAATTCGCTCAATATATATTACTATTTATTTTTATATTATTTATATTTAGCGCTATTCTGCAAACGATTATACCAACTAGTCCTGTATTTGATGCCTGTAAATTAGTGTTACCTGAAATAGCAACATTAATAATAGGATTTTATTTCGGGAAAATAAAATAAATTAATTAAAACCAAGGATGGTTTAACCTTGGAGGAAGAAAATGAGTTGGAAAACAGAAAATGGTGAAGTAGAAGATTTAAAATCTTATGAGATAGGATTTAAATCAGCATTATCGAATGAATGGATAAGTGTTAAGGATAGATTGCCTAATAATAATGTGAGAATTTTAAGTTTTGATGGTAAAGGATCAATATATGATACTTTATATATTAATAAAAAATTTTTTATTTTTAATTTTTCAGCAAAGCCTATTTATATAAATGATAATTTACAATTTACAGGAGTGGCTAACACAGAAGAAGATTTAAATTTTGAATATGGCTTTAGATTAAAAAAAATAACCCATTGGATGCCATTACCCGAACCACCTAAATAATGATTCATTTACCAAGGAAGGCATTATGATACAAAGAGGACCTACTTCAAAGCCAATGCCGCTTAATATTTGTGGTTCAAGTGTATTTGGAAGATATCCCAAGATCAGTATTGAAAAAACATATAACATGTTTATCAGTGATCAGTGGTTAGTCCCCTATCCTGGATATCAAATTGCAATTCCAAATTTAGGAAAAGAAGGAAGAGGCGCATATACTAGTACTAAATCTGGAAGAATTTTCGCAGTATTTGATAATAATGTTTATTTGATTAATTTATTCTTTGATCAAAGTCTTGCAAAATCATTCGATACGTCTGCAATAAAAATAGGTAAATTACTTACTAATACCGGTATTGTTTATATTACTGAAAATAATAAGCCACAAATATTGATTTCAGATAATTTAGCGCTTTATATTTATGATCCGACTTTATCACCTGCATTTCAGCAAGTGCCCAATTTAGATTTTGTGCCAGGTTATGTTTCATTTCATGATACTTATTTTTTATGTGCTGCGACACAAGATAATTTTTATAGTCCGGCAGCTACTAACACATGGCGTTTGTCGGGTCAAAATGATGGTCTTACGTGGGCTGATGATGCGGCAAGTATTGGTCTATTGCAAACGAAAGCAGATAAAACAGCAGCTATTACACGATTTCCATCACAGGGAAATGTGATACTTGTTTTAGGACAAACTGTTACAGAGTTTTGGTATGACACTGGAGCACAATTATTTCCTTATCAACGTAACAATCAAATGTCTATTGACTATGGTTGTCTAAGCCCCGCAACCGTTGTTGAAATGGATGAAATAGTTATATGGCTAGCTGCGAATGAAAAATCAGGTCCTATAATTATGTATTCTACGGGAGGTAAACCTGAGAAGATTACCACAGATGGGATTGATTATTTATTTTCTCAATTAACTAATCCTTCTGATTCGCGTGCTTTTATCATAAGACAAGATGGACATTTGATTTATCATATAAATTTTTATACGGATAATTTGTCCTTATTTTATGATTTTAATACTCAAAAATTCTTTCATGCATGTGATGAAAACTTAAATTATTTTATTGCAAGCCAAGTAGTATTTTTCAATAACCAATATTATTTTGTGAGTAAAAATAATGGTAATTTATATGCGTTTGATACGATATATACAACCTATGATGGCGCAGAAATTCCTCGCATAAGAACATGTAAGAATATTAGATTACCTTCTCAAGAATATTTTATTTTGAATGATATTGGATTTACTATTGAGTCTGGCGAAACAAATTGGCAGCAACAAAGTACAGGGCCGATTAATCTTATTACGCAAGATGGTAAGAAATTAATTACAGAAGGAAAAGGTTCTATTTACATGAAAACACAAGATGATAATTTTATTTTGTTTCAAAATGGAAATAATTTTATTACTCAACAATCTGATCCGAGCAATTTTGATTATCTTATTTCTGAACAAAATGGAATTCTTAATTCAACACCGAGAGTAGACTTTTCTATTTCGATTGATGGTGGCTCATCATTTGGTAATGAATGGGGATATGATTTACCGCCTATTGGGCAGCGTAAAAATAAATTAATGTGGTGGCAATGCGGCGCTGCAAATGATCTAGTTCCTCAATTTAAGTTTTGGGGTATGGGAAGATTTGTTGCGACTGATGGTATAGCGAATATACGCCAATGACAACACAAACTAAAAAACCATCATCTATATTTCCTGATTATCCTAGAGAACAACCTATTATCAAAAAAGATGGAAGTTTAACTTCTACATGGGACTTGTCATTAAATTCTCTTTATCAGGCATTGCAATCTAATTTTAGCAATGAAGGTATTCTATTTCCTCAATTAGATGCAAATGATATATCGACAATTCAATCAATATATAATCCTTCATTGATTGGTTCTCCATTGCCTCAAAATATACCAGATATCAGTGGGAAAACTGTATTTGATTCTACCAATAGGGTACCTAAACAGTTTATAATAACATACGATGGTTCAGGCAATATATTAACGGCAGCCTGGAAAACATTCATATTAACTTAAAAGGATTTAAGTTATGGCCTCACCACAAAGTTATTTACAGCAAATTCCTGGCCAATTAACGCCTTATTATCAGCCCTATATGGATGCGGGCACTGGCGCTATGACTAGTCTACAAGGCCAATATAATGATCTTATTAATGATCCAGGTGGAAAATATAACCAAATAGGTCAAAGTTTTCATCAATCGCCTGGTTTTGATTTTGCTATGCAACAAGCCTTACAAGGTTCAGGACATGCTGCCGCGGCAGGTGGAATGGCAGGATCGCCTGAACATGAGCAACAAAATCAACAATTAGCCACTAATTTAGCTAATCAGGACTATTATAATTATATGTCTGGGGCTACTGGTATGTATAATCAAGGACTGCATGGTCAACAAGATATGATGCATCAAGGCTATCAAGCAACACAGTCATTGACCGATCAAATAGCTCAAGAATTATCTCAACAAGCAAGATTACAGTATGCACAAGATGCTTCAAAAAAAGCAGCTCAATCGAGTATATGGGGTGATCTTGCTCAAGGTGCTGCTACAGGTGCAGGATACGCATTGATGCTTTAAGGAAAATAATTATGCCATTTACAGCGCTAGATTATCCGATATTGACACCTGAACAGACTAGTCCTATGGCTGGCGTCATTAGTGGTTTGTTAAAAGGCGCACAACAAGCACCTGCAATGTATAAAAGTGCTCAAGAAGCAAAATATGCGCCTCAAACAATTCAAGCTGATATTTTCGGAAAAGAATTTGCCCCATTAGCGGCTATTGCTTCGAGTCCTTTGGCGCAAGCTATGTTGCCTGAGCAGAAAGATCAAATGTTACAAATGATAGCCCAATTATTAAAACAAAATTCCAATTTTGGTGGACAGACTGGACAAATGGGTTCTCAATCTTCTTCTAGCCAGGGCGGTTCATATAATCCTATTGTGAATGGAGCCGTATCAAATGCCATGGCAGGAAATGGACAACAACAAACTAATGGCTCAACAAATCCTTCTTTGCCTCAAAATGGTGGTAGCACGGGTTCGGGATTGGCAGCACATACTATAGCCCCTGCCACTGAACAAATACATCCTGCAAGCACAGTATTTTTTGATCCAACAACAGGTAAACAATACACACAACCTTCTTCAGGACTTATTGAAACATCTCAAAAAGGCCTTACTGCTATTAGGACAGCGCTCCCTCAACTACAAGATATTGCAAAAAAATCAAAAGAATTTCTAAGCCCAGGAAGCAATTTATCAACTGGAGCATCCCAAGTAGGTGGATGGTTATCAAAAGTTGATCCTACAGCATTATTAGGAATGGGAGAAGGTGGAAAAGGATTGGTAAGAGGTGCTGAAAAATCAGCAGGAATAGACCCTGAAAAAATTAGTCGTTATACTGATTGGCAAAATCAAATGGATTCTACAGCCGAAAGATTAATAGCGGCATATCCAACATTAGGAATGTCCGATCAAACAACTAATTTAATTCGTTCTGCGGTTCATCCAAATCCTGGTGAAACAACCGAAGGATTTGAAAAAAGAATGTATTCGCAAATTGACAGAGCAGTTCAATTAGCTGATTCAACCCAACAAAATATGCAAGCTATTCCTATAACAGACAAAATCCAAGCGCCCAATCAATCTCAGTCTCAAAAAGTTAATCCTGAATCAATTTCGAATCAATTAAAAAATAATAATGTTGATTTAACTTATTCAGAAGGAAAAGAACCTCCTCCTGGATATATTTGGATGAGAAAAGGTAAAAAAACATTGGCGGTTCACGAAAGCAAAATTTCTGAAGCAAAAAAAAGAGAATATAAAGAGGTAGAATAATATGGCGGCAACTAATACTGATTCGGATTTATCTATTGCTGCGCCAAGTTATAATGCAGACTCTGATTTATCTATTGCTGCAAATGACAATTCTATAATTAAACCTCAAAACAATAGGCTTAGCTCAAATAATTTTTCAAAAGGGTCTGATATTTTAAGAGATATGATTTATGGTTTTGGAAAAAGTAGCGCAAATATTGCAAAACTAATCTATAAAAATGCGCCGGATATGCCCGATATTCGTTCTAAAAATTCTAATTCTTTAGCAGTTGGATTAGGACAATATGCACCTTTTGCTATAGGAGGAGGAGCATCTTTACTAGGATCAACAGTAGGTGCAGGAACATTTGGCGCAACACAATATGAACCAGGACAAAAAGGATTTATAGATACTAAACTAGGAATTCCCACTAATAGAACAACTAATTCAATAGAAGATGCTGTAATTAATGCTATAACTCATGGATTATTACCTTTTGGAAAAAATAAACCAGTAAATGTTCCGGTAGAACAAAATTCAATGAATATTAATTTTAAACCAAATGAAGCAGCTCCATTTAAACAACAAGCTTCATTTCCTTCGATAGAATCTGAATTTAGTAAGGTACCCATTAAACTTCCTGAATTTTTAAAAGAACAGCCTCCAACCCCATTATCTGAAAATATTTCTAAAGAACTTCATGAAAATATAACAGGCGGAAAGGATTTTGAACAAGCTGGGAAAGAATTATCTCAAGATATTAAAAATTCTTACGAAAATGAAGTCTATAAACATCAAGAAAGATATAAAAATATTTTTGAATTTCCTACTGAAAATGAAAGTATTGCTACAGGAGAACCTTTAAAAGTAAAAGAAATACCAATGTATGGCAAAGATTATTTAGAAAATTATCGTGATTATGAATTTCCTGATAAAGATGTTCAAAAACTTCATGATAAATATTTAGATAATCCAAATATAGAAAATGCGCATAAATTACAGAGTGAATTAGGTTCTGAAATTGGCTATATGAAAAAACAAAATAGCAATGGAACTCTTGATCAATCAGGGAAAAATAAATTAAAGGATTATGTTATTGCACAAAAAAGTCTAAAAAATAGCATGAATTCAACCTTAAATGATATAAACCCAGAAATAGCAAAAGAATATAAAAATGTCACAGAAAGTTGGAAAAATAATGTGATACCATTTCATTCAGATAAAGATTTAAAATCGATTGCTGAAGGAAAAACAAAAAATCCTACTACTGCGCAAATTATATCTATATTCAAAAATCCAGAAGAAAATATAAGTTCAGTAATATCCAAATTACCAGAAGAAGCAAAAGATAAAATTGTACATATAGGAATGGGAAAAGATATTTATCAAAATGCGCCTAAAGATTTACTAGCAGCAGAGAAATCTCTTAGAACAAAAGGATTGTCTTCTTATGTTGCTCCTCAACATGAACAAATGTTTAGAAATTTAAGAAATAATGTTGAAGTGGAAAAAAATTCTCAAGCACAATTTGAAAGAAATCAAAAAATGTCTGAAAGTCTTCAAAAAGCACAACAAGAAGCGCAACAAAAAAGTTTGGCTTATAATAAACAAAGTCAAAAAACTCAAGAAAGCGCAAGATCAGAATCTAATAAAATGGCAGAAGAAAAAATAAGAGAATTAGAAAAACAACATAATGATAAAATAAAAGAATTAAAGCAGAAAGAAACGGATTTAATAAAAGAAAAACAAGAAACAAGAAAAAAACGCATTGCAGCCATTAAATATGCTATTGGTGGTAGTGCTGCTTATGGTGCATTGCATGCTATGGGTTTGAGTCCAGAGCAATTGATTGCTTTTTATTTGGGGAAAAATTTAAATAAAAATTCCAAGAAATAGTTTATAATCGCAACAATGGAAAGAAAAATATACAAGGAATGTATATGGCTATTGATCCATCTTTACTTATTGCCGCCCCAATTCTTCAAGATTATTTCGTTGACAAAACAACGGGAGCTCCTCTATCTGGCGGAATTGTGACCATGTACCAAGATAATAGCCGTACAACGTTAAAGAATTGGTATTATCAATCTGGTTCGCCTGGTGCTTACACCTATATTCCTTTGCCTAATCCTCTTACATTGAGCGATGTGGGCACGATCGAAGATGCTAATGGCAATGATGTCATTCCTTTCTTTTATCCTTATAGTGAGTTAGATAATACGACTAAACAACCTTATTATGTGACAGTTTATAGTTCTGATGGAATCTTGCAATTTACTCGACAAAATTTCCCATTTAATCCTGGTACACAGACAGGAAATGTGAATGCTACTAATGAAAACTTAATTGCCAATAATGAATTTTGGAGAAATATTGGTTCATTAAATGCGATAACTTTGACTAACTCATTTACTCTAAATGGCGGAACTCTTTACTATTCTACAATCGCGCCTAGTCAACATGATGGCTTTACTGATCAATCAGATATTCAATTTATTAAAGATGTGAATGGCGCAACCGATACACTTACCTTTAATAAATTTGTCGGTAATTTCTCTGATCAAGTCATTCCTGATGATATTACTCCAGAATATTATTTAAATATCAATTGTTCTGGAGCAGGTTCTGAAACAGTTAAATATATACAAGCTCCAATACAACTACATGTTGATTCCTTAAGCGGTGTTTTAAATTGTACAGCGGTTATTGATGCTATGGCTGTAACAGGAAATCCATCTATTACATTAAAACTTTTTCAATTTCTAGGAACAGGCGTAACCTCTTCCGCAGCAGCGACATTAGAAACAATAGTATTGTCCAATGATTGGGCTAAATATACAGTTACTTTTACTATGCCAACTGCGCAAGGATTAACATTAGGTAATGGTGGTGACGATGCTTTGTATCTTCAAATAGGACTTCCTGTTGCTTCGACTTTTAATATCAATATTGCAAAACCTGCCGTATATCTTGCTGATCAAGCGCCAACTAATGATTGGCAAACGTATGATGAAATCAATTCAATCATTTCTTCACCTCGCACGGGGGATATTAGAACATCTTTAAACACATTCTATCCCTATGGCTGGGTTGCTATGAATGGCGGCACTATAGGCGATGCTTCATCTAATGCCACAGCACGCGCTAATGTTGATACTTGGCCTTTATTTGAATTGCTTTGGAATGCTTTTCATGCTTATACAAGTGGTTCAACGAATTTATTGGCACAAATGGTTACAAGTGCAGGTTCTAATGTGGCTTATGGTGGAACTGCTATTGCAGACTTTACAGCAAATAATGCAATCACTCTCACTAAATCTATGGGTCAAGTAATATTAGGAACAGTTCCTGTTTCTGCTCTTTTAACAAATTATTCAACCACAGTTGTTCCTTCTAATTTTGGAGGAGGATTAGCATTAACGCCTGCTTTTGCTGCTAACGCATTTAATGGTATGCCTTTCTATGTATCAAATACAGGAGGAGCATTACCAACAGGATTATCCGCAAATACAATTTATTATGTGGCTAATTTTAATGGATCAGCATTTAATATTTCGACTTCTTTTACTAATGCAATGGCAGGAACTATTATTGCATATACTAATTCAGGAAGTGGTACAACAAGTTACATTTCTGCTTTAGCTGGTACTTTTGAAGGGGAATATGCGCACACTCAATTAATTAAAGAACTTGCAGCTCATAATCATCCAGGTTCTGTCATGCCATTTCAATCATTTAATGCTGGAGGAGGGGCTACAGCAGTAGTTGAAACTCCAGGTGGAGTTAGTGGAAATTATCCTCTTTCTATTGCTACTCAAGGTTCTAGTGCGCCATTTAATGTAACGCAACCTGGAACGTTTTATAATATTTTCATGAAATTATAGATTTTTTAAACAATTATATGTTTCCAATTTTGATTATTTTTTATGTATAAAATTTGTCTTTTCCCTATATTAAACATTTTTGCTAAATCAGATACTTTTTCTGTTTTTAAAAGATTTTTTATCTTTGTTACATCTTCTTCTGTCAATTTAGCTTTAGGAGAACTTGAACCTTTGACTGGATTTTTTCTTCCTTTTTTAATCATATCTTTAACATTATCATGATTAGTTCCAAGGAATAAATGATCGGGATTAACGCAATTTCTTATGTCACATTTATGACAAACAAACATATTTTTTGGGATTTCGCCATAATTTAATTGCCAAGAATATCTGTGAGCAAGAATAATTTTCCCATTAACATTTAATGCTCCGTATCCTTTTTCTCCAATGGCTTTTATCCATAACCAACACCCATTTATTTTTTGTTCTTTTTCTATTGAGTTAAAAAATCTTTCTTCTTTTTTCCCATATCTACATTCCCAAGAACAATATTTTCCAAAACCTTTTTTTATAAGATATGGTTTAACTTTAAATTCATATTTACCACTCTTTGGCGGAAAGCCTCGTCTTTTAAGGCGAGGATGAATAGCTTGCTTTTGTTTCTATTTCTGTTAATATGTTCATATCTTAATTGATCTATGGGCGGATAGTCCAAATGTTAAGCCTCCGGAGAGCCTGCGCAACAAGGCAGCTCAATGAACGAGGAACCCGCCGTGATTAATAGTCGGAATCCTAGGCATTTATGCCGAGGAGGATGTCAAAATTTTGACAAATAGCTAGCATTTTCACTACTCCAGTGGGCTCAAATAATAAGCAAACCAAATCAGTGAGTTTCTGATTTTTTCGCGTTGCAATCGCTAGGTTTGCTGTATAAATATAACATTAACTGCTATCATATGGTAAGTTTTATTAAACAATAAAGGATTATTGTGATGACGACTAAATTAAATTTTGCTAGGGATGTATCCGGTTACAACTCCTTCGCTCCTCCTCCATCAACTGATATGTATAAAGTACAATTAGCTGCAAGCGGGAATGCTACTTTAACATTGCCAACTAATGTTGCTAATTGGATTGTCGCCTATTCTTTTACACCAGGTAGTGAAATATGGGTTGCTTACAATACGACTGCCGTAGCTCCTTCCAGTGGAACATTTTCTTCAAGTACATCTGAACTAAATCCAGGAGCGCGCATTGTTCCATCAACAATAAATGGCACAACAGCAACTACAATTAACTTTTTAAATAATGGAACAAGTACTACGAATGTATGGGTAGGGCTTTATGCTAACGCGTAATGATCAACCATTAGGATTTACATTAAATTTTGCAAATGAAAGTAATTTTGATTTTGCAACGGATAGTGTTTTTACAATTAATGCTAATATAGCAGGTGGAGGATTGCCACCTATTAATAATGCTTTCCTATTATTGGATAATAGCTTCTTTTTGCTTTTAGATGGTAGCGACTTACTTTTGCTTTAGTCAAGGATGACTGATATGTCAAAAAATATTGAACAGATATTCGTAGCTAATCCTATTACATCAAATGCATCAACAGATTTAATGTATTTTGGTCAGTCGCCTTATGGTGCTGGTAATGATGCAGCCATGACATATGCCAATTTTTCGGCTCAATTTGGGGCTCCTTATACAGCCGCTGCATTGACTCGTACTAATGATACAAACGTTACCCTTACTTTGGGAGGCACGCCAGCTACTTCTTTATTGCAAGCTGTTTCTTTAACGCTTGGATGGTCTGGACAACTTTCTTTGGCAAGAGGCGGTACAAATGCAAGTCTTACAGCCTCTAATGGTGGTATAATTTATTCCACAGCATCTGCGTTGGCGGTTCTAGCGGGAACAGCAACTGCCAACCTACCCCTTTTGTCAGGATCTAGCGCGGCACCTTCTTGGGGTGCATTTGCCTTATCTTTAGGCGGTGCGCTCACTACAGCAGGAGCTTTAACAACTGTAGGTGCTTTTGGCGTAACATTTGCTTTTACAAATACTACATCTGTTACTTTCCCAACATCAGGAACACTTGCGACTACTTCACAAATCCCAACGGGAGCTGCTCTCACTAAAACTGATGATACCAATGTCACGTTGACGTTAGGTGGTTCGCCTACTACTGCTTTGATAAATGCAGCATCTATTACTGCGGGCTGGACTGGAACGCTCAGCGGAACGAGAGGTGGCACAGGCGTAAATAATGGTTCCAGCACTATAACAATCGGGGGTAATGTTACATATTCCGGCGCCTTTACTTTTACCGGCACTATAACAGGGAATACGAGTGTCACTTTCCCAACAAGCGGCACACTTGCAACTACCGCTCAATTAACCGGTTTAACTTGGAATGATGTTTCAGGAACAACTCAAGCCGCTGCCGTAAATAACGGTTATATCATTTCTAATGCAAGTCAAACAACTGTCACTATTCCTGCAACTGCCGCTGAAGGAAGTGTATTTGCGGTGCAAGGTAAAGGTGCGGCAGGTTGGATATTACAAATGAACACAGGACAAATTTGTCACTTTGGAAGCTCAGCCACAAGTTCTGCGGGTACATTAACATCAACAAATTTATGGGATGCAATAGAAATTATTTGCGTTACAGCAAATACAACATTCGCAGTACGTTCCGCTGTCGGAAACATTACTGTTGCTTAAGGGAATCATATGACAACTAATAATGTAACAAATAATTGGTCACCTTTAACTACTAAAGGTGATTTATTTACTTACAGTACTCTTCCCGCAAGGATAGCAGTTGGATCAAATTATTATTTTCCACAAGCTGATTCTACTGCGACAGTTGGAATAAGTTATCAATTACCGCAACCTGAACCACAGGTAGTATCTGTTTCTATGGCTGATTTTTACGGGTCATTAAATGGCGATTCCGTGATTACTGTAACTTCTTCAGGAACAGGCTCAGGGGCTACAGTAGTAAATAGTAATGATAATGCCCATTTAGGTATTGGTAAGCTTGACATGGGAACTACTACTACAGGATTTGCGGGATTTAATAATAATAATTCTATTAAAGCATTTATATGTAATGGAAGTTCAATATTAGTAGAAACAGCTATTAATTTAAGCGCATTAAGTAATGGCACTGATAGATATACTATGTATTTTGGTTTGTCTGATAATTCAAGTTTCTCAAGCGCAACTAATGGAGCTTATATTTCTTATACAGATAATGTAAATTCGGGAAATTGGACAGTCAATATTAATAATGCATCAAGCATTACAACAAGTAATGGAAGTACTGCTCCTACTGCTAATGCTTGGTATAAATTAAGATTAATTATAGGAACAAATACAATAACCGGATATGTAGGTGCAGCAGGTTCTGATTTTTCATTAATCAATACAGTTAATGCAACTCTTCCAACAGCAAATTTGATCATGTCTGTATTTTTTATAAAATCGGCTGGAACAACAGATACTTTTTCATATGTAGATTATATGAGATCGAAAATTACATATAATTCTTTGAGGTAATTTATGGAATATAAAATAGAAACAGATTTAAACGGCAAAACACATTTAGTTCATTATAATAATGATGATGGATTAATTATTAGAACTGATACAATTGAGAATTGTAAAAAACATTTAATTGATATAATAAAACATCGTCATAGGAAAACACATCTTACATTTTCTCATAATAGAGTAATTATTCATGATGAAAATAATAAAGAATTAAGTTGCAAGGAATTTTGTAATTTTGATTAAATAAAATATATTTCATATTAACAAGGATGTTAATTATGTTTGACGAAAAAGTCACTGATTTACCTGTTGTCGCTAATGCATTAGCTGCTGATATTATCTATGCTGTACAAGGCGGTGTTTCGGTACAAGAAACACTTCAGCAAGTTCTTAATTTAACCCAATCAAATATTATTTTGTCTGGCATTGGGAACCCAAATGGCTCTGTAGCTGGCGTGGTTTACCAATTTTATTTCGATACATCAGGCCAGAAATTATATATCTGTACAACAACAGGTTCTACAACCACGGCTGTATGGACGTTAATTGCTTCCAACGGTTATGTGGCTCCCTTAAGTAATGGACAGCTATTAATTGGGTCTACAGGCGTTAATCCAGTAGCAGCAACCCTAACAGCCGGAACCAATATTTCCATAATAAATAGTGCAGGTGGAATCACTATTTCTGGCAGTGGTTCGGCTGGATTTAGTTGGAACAGTGTAACTGGCACCTCTCAAGCAATGACCGCAAATAATGGATATGTTGCTAATAATGGAAGTTTAGTCACCCTAACACTCCCGACAACGGCCGCTTTTGGAACACAGATTGTTGTTATTGGAAAAGGCGCTGGCGGTTGGGCAATAGCTCAAAATGCCTCCCAAACTATGGTTCTTGACAGTTCGACAACAACGCCAGGTATTGGTGGCAGTTTCGCTTCAACTCAAGCAAAAGATTCTGTTGCGATGATATGTACGGTTGCTGATTTGGAATTCACAGTCATATCGTCGATAGGGAATATTACAATTGTTTAATTAGATAAGGAAATCTAATCATGGCAACAAATAATGCAATTAACAATACATTACAATCTCCATTTAATGTTGGAGCAACTTCAGTTACTTCAACTGGTACACAATTAAATTTACTTAATGCTCTTACAGCCGTTCCTATCGACAAAATAAATGTTCAAACATTTGCGGCAAGCGGTACTTATACACCAACTGCCGGAATGGTTTTTATATATGCTGAATTGATAGGTGGTGGAGGTGGTAGCGGTGGGGTTACTAGTGGAGCAGGTTTGATTTCTGCGGCCGCTGGTGGAGGCGGTGCAGCACCTTTAGCTACTCGTATATTTACTGCCGCTCAAGTTGGAGCAAGCGCAACCGTGACAATAGGTGCTGGTGGTGCTGCCGCAACAGCAGGGGGTAATACGGGTGGTACGGGTGGAACAACTTCATTAGCCTTAACAGGCTCTGGAACAATTACTATTTCAAGTTCAGGTGGTCTAGGTGGTGTGGGTGACTCAACAGCACAAACAGCAAGTGCATTTGGAGGCGCAGGCGGTTCATGTACTAATGCGGATGTTGCAGCAAGAGGAGCATCGGGAAATGCTGGTTTACATTCAGCTATACTCTTTGCAACTGGCGGAAAAGGTGCTGATAGTGCTTGGGGAATGGGTGGACTATCTAATAGCACAGCTAATGGTTCTGGATCAGGTAATGCAGGTAGTGGCTTCGGATCGGGGGCAAGTGGCGCATTCTCTGCTCAAGCGGGGGTAGTCAATGTTGCGGGAACAGCCGGACAAATTGGTTATATGCGTATTACTGAATATATTTCTTCATAATATTAACGGCCGTCATTCTTTTGTATGGCGGCTTTTAATCTTCTATTTGCTTAAAAGACTCAGAAACAAGATCGAATATAATCATCGCAATAATAATTACAGCAATAATCATCATTAAATTACACATAATATAAATCATTTTCATTTCCTTGAATTAACTCATAACCATGCTTTTTTCGCTTTTTTAGCATATTTTCTATGTATAGGGCAGCATCATCAATACTATTGAGCATTGTGTGGCTATGGTTTCCCAAGCGCGAATTAATGCCGCCCCATACACAGGTTAATATCCAGTCGTTTAGCATGTCCTTTTGGATGATGATTTTATAATACCTGGCTTTTTCCTTATTTAACCAATAATAATGGCTTTGCATTTTTGGGGTAAGTAAATGTAAAAGGATTGCGAGAATATATTATTTTTTATCGTTTAGCAATGTAATTGCATATTCAAGACCTGTAATAATATTTTCTATAGGTTCGTCTTTATTTTGTTTCAATTGAAATACAACTTCTTCAAGAGCTGCTTTAAATCCTTCGTGAAATTTTTGTCCGCGCTTTTGATGGCTGTATTTCATCGAACCATAACCGAATTAACACCTTTCGCATAAGATGATTCAAAGCCACTGATTTGAATAATAGCTTCGTCTTCATAATTTCCCGTAGTAAGGGTTGCGTTGGCCGTTAAATTGCTGGTGCCGCTACTGGTTTTTCCTGAACCTATGGTAATTGAATCATGATAGTGAGTACAATGAGAATTATTGATACACATATAACGATCAATAATATAGCTTTGGGTAGCACTGCTTTTATTCGTGATAGAATAAGAAACTTCTCCATTAACAGTTGTATTTTGATTAGCAAAGCCTGTTGCTTGGTAAGCAATCGCTGTTGTTGTAGCAGTTTGTACAGCATAGACGTTTGTTGCTGCTAATAATGATAATGCTAATAATTTTATTTTCATTTTTTTCTCCTATTAAGATTAATCTTTATCTATCCCAAATATAAATTCTATTGTTTTCTGGATTTGTGGCGCGGCTCTTTATCCACGGCTCATATATTTCTAAGTGGGGTAGTTTACGGATAGGTTTGTCACCATGCAAATCATTATTGCCAACAATGATAAAAGTTTCTATTTTATCTAGGATTTTCGTTTCTTTGATGCCGTGTGGATTGCTGCCATATGGCATGACATGCGGTGCATAAGTTGTTACCCAACTAGCTACCACAACACTTGGTTTGTATTTTTCAACAGCATCTAAAGCGTCTATTTCCTCAACATCGTCTGGATAATCAATTATTGGCTGTTTCATAGCCCTATAGCTTTCTTGTACTTCGGGGTTTTTTTGTATCTTAGAATCAGACATCTTTATATTTAGATGATAACCTAAATCACCATGGCCTGAACCAATTTCAATGGCGCTACGCCCATCTATTTTTTGGATTAGGAAATCAATTAGCTCTGTTGTTGGAATGCCATAACGAGCATAGCTATAACAAAATAGCCTTAAATTACCTTTATCTATGGTATCATAAAAAGCGGCGGGAAATAATTTCATTTTACCATTTGGCAATAGTAGTTCTTGTGAGACATCTATTAAGTTTTTTGCATCAAGAATGGTGAATGGTGAATTTTTTGGGGATTTCATTGTATCTCACTTGTGTCTATTGGCTCTCTTTTTACATAAAGATTTTCTTCGATTAGTAGAATTAACATTTTGGCAAGAGCATTTGACAGATTTTCGTCATATATATTTCTATTAGTAAAAGTTACTTTGGCAAACGCTCCATATCTATCAACGCCTTGTGTATCGCATATATATTTAACGCAGTATTGAATATTTTTTGCTGAGCGTTTATGAACTTCTAAACAAAATATGTTATAAGGCTCACCTTTTTTTGTATCGACAAATGACGGTAATAAATCTATTAATTCATCTGAAGTAAACGCAGAAAAATGCTTAAATCCTTCTTTGTCTCTTGGGCATACAGTATGAATCATATATTTTAATCCATACGCTTTTTCATTTAAATATTCCCAATAAAATAAACTTTTTTGTTCTATGCCTAATTCTTTTAATTGCTGAGCTAATAACAAATTAATAACTTTGTCATTTAAATCCATTATTTATCCTCCCTAAGTAATTCAGGATTTTGAAAAATATTTCCTATTATTTTTTTTGATTTAAAGCCATCCCAATTAATGGGAAATCCATTATATAATTCTTGCTTAAATTTTGATAATTCTTGGAGAACAAAAGAATTCTCATCAGAAAAGACACAAACAAATTTTCCTATGTATTCATTATATTCTTCTTTAGCAACACAATCTAATATATCGCCTTCAAATATACGGGCAATCTTACTATCAAAAGCACCAGTAAACTGCATAAGTTCGCAATGCTCAAGAAACCATGTGCCTTTGTCGCTTCCTGTAAAGCCATAACTTACTTCGACAGTATCTTCGTTAAAGAAGATTCTTTCGACTATCTTCATTTGTTTTATGCGTTTGTTCCATACCCTGAATATGATTATTCTTTTCATGTGATTTCTTCTTCCATTTCCTTCTTATTCCTATCAGCCATCGATACAAAAATATTTTTTTATATTCGGTAGCGTGTTCTTCAATTTCTTCCGAAAGTGCTCCATGTAAAAAACCCCCGCACTCTTCTCGTAACCATTCTTGTGGGATTAAACAGTTTGAGCATGTTCTAAATACTGATACTCTTTTTTCCCATACTCCAAAGATATAACGATAATTCTCACCTTTTTTTATGGTGCGTTGGCATTCAGAACAAATGTGTTCTTTTCTCGATTTTCTATTTTCTTCATGATAAACATCAGCGACATCATAATCTATCGCGCACATATAATTCCTTAAAATGGCGCAAGCAAGGGTTGCCTCACCTCAAACAGCGGGAGAATCCAATCGGCCTTCCCGCCTACGTTTCGAACGTATTAATGTGTTAAAACACTACTTGCATAAATCTGGTGCCTCATAATGCCCTAGGCTTCTTCACCACACATGGTTTTGGCTTGGCATTCACCATATCCCGTTTTACCACTCTTTGGCGGAAAGCCTCGTCTTTTAAGGCGAGGATGAATAGCTTGCTTTTGTTTCTATTTCTGTTAATATGTTCATATCTTAATTGATCTATGGGCGGATAGTCCAAATGTTAAG
>Ga0210394_10001289_pt1 | contig 41293 bp, 35 predicted proteins | sample IncBWC12MmetaG_FD_160121 | JGI IMG/M metagenome (GOLD analysis project Ga0210394, IMG submission 160121) | Forest soil microbial communities from Barre Woods Harvard Forest LTER site, Petersham, Massachusetts, United States - Inc-BW-C-12-M | ecosystem: Environmental > Terrestrial > Soil >...
TGAACCTGGTTACCAGTCTCGCGACCTACGCTGCGATGACTCGCGAACTCGGGTTGCCCTTACGCTTTCCTGGCACCAAGGAGGGATGGAACACCCTCCAGGAGACAACTGACGCAGAATTGTTCGGCCGCGCGACTTTGTGGGCTCTAGGTGAAGATAAAGCACGCAATGAAATCTTCAACGTATCGAACGGAGATGTCTATCGCTGGAGGCAACTGTGGAATGAACTCGCCGCTTTCTACGATCTGCGAATCGCCGAGCCGCTTGCGATGTCTACTGTTTCCGAGATGAGCGAGAAGGCTCTTTTGTGGGATGCAATGGTTGCCCGCTATGGCCTGCATGCCACGCCCTACGACCAGATTGCAAATTGGGCGTTCGTGGACTGGATGCTCAACTTCCGGGAAGAAACAATCTTGAGCACAATTAAGATTCGCCAGGCGGGCTTTGCGGATTACATCGACACGCACCAGAGCTTTAGGCGGCAGCTCACCAGACTTCGCGATCTGCGGATCGTCCCCTAGCGGTCCCGCGTGCGTTGCCGGCTGCGAATGAATTCGGGTGTCGTCCAAGGCTGACATCAGCGAAAGCTTCGAAGAGACTATCGAGAATGACGATGACACACAGACCGTATCACTTTGTCGCTATTGTTGGAGGAGCGATCGCCGGCTCCGTCGCCGCAGAAATATTGGCGGACAATGGGATTCACGTGGTTGTCATTGAACAGAACAAAAAGCCTTATGGCAAGATTGAGGATGGACTGCCGCGCTGGCATCTGGAGCAACGCAAACAAGAGTACAGCCGCATCGATGCTCGCCTAAGGAAGCCTGGTGTTTTCTTACTTCCCTGCACTCGGCTTGGCCGCGACCTGGACTTTCAGGATCTTTGCCACAACTGGGGCTTTTCCGCGGTCATCCTGGCAAACGGAGCCTGGCGGGACAGAGAACTGGGAATACCCGGAGCGGAAGAATTCGTCGACAAGGGTTTGGTTTACCAGAATCCGTTCATCTATTGGTACAACCACAAGAATGAAGAAGACTACACAGGGCCGCACTACCAGGCTCCTGACGAGGCCTTGGTCGTAGGCGGTGGGCTTGCGTCGATTGATGTCGCGAAGATTCTGCAGCTCGAAAACTATGAGCGTGTTCTTCGAGCACGCGGTGTTCAGACTAATGTGTATGAGCTCGAAAAGAAAGGTGTCCCAGCCGTCTGCAAGATGCACGGCATTACTCCTGAGGACCTTGGCATTAAAGGATGCCTTCTGATCTATCGCCGCCGGGGACAAGACATGCCGCTGGCTCAGCCTCCAGAAAATGCCACGCCCGATCAGATTGCTAAGACAGAAGCGATCCGTCAGAAGATGCTGCGCTTGGCGCAGGAAAAATACTTGTTTCGTGTTCAGGATCGCAGGGTAGCAACGGGACTCCTTGTAGAGGACGGGCGGCTAGTGGGATTGAAAGTTGCGGAGACCAAAGTGGAAGGGCGAAAAGCAGAACCCGTGGCCGGCTCGGAGTACCAACTACGAGCGCCAATGGTAATTTCTTCGATCGGGTCCGTGCCTGAGAAGATTCCTGGCGTCGCCATGAGGGGCGAATATTACGATTTCAACCATGAAACTCTGCCCCAATACGGCGAATCCGATCATGTATTCGGAGTGGGTAATGTCGTGACCGGACAAGGCAATATTCGCTCGTCACTGTTACACAGCCAGGAAGTTGCCACCAAACTCATCGAAAACTACATTGGCGTCGCGGACGAGGGCACAACGCCCGCGAGGTTTTACGCGGGCGCGGAAGCCCGAGGAACGGCGCAAGCCCAGGCTGTTCGGGATCGAGTCCAGGTCATGCGAGGTCTGTCATACCACGAAGTCGCAGCGATCGAGCAGAGGATTCGGGCCTTTCAAGAGCGAGTAGGCTACACCGGTGACTACGACTCCTGGATTGCCAGTGGGACAGCTTCGATTACCGCTGATCAGATGGACTTTCTGACAGACATCGCGCTGGAAGCCACTCGCCAAAGTTCGGCTGCATTTTATTGCACCGCATGCCGTTGACGAACTGAATGAGAGGGAATGCAAAATGACTACGCTTCAAGACAAAACAGCACTGGTGACTGGGGCGTCACGCGGCATCGGCCGCGCGACGGCAGCGGCACTTGCTAGGGCCGGGGCACACGTCCTTGTTCACTATGGCCGCTCCGCGCAGGAAGCGGAATCTCTCGTCTCCGAGATCCAAGCGCAAGGCGGACGCGCAAATGCGATCTCGGCGGATCTGGGAACTCCGAGCGGTGCTGCGCTGCTAGCAAAACAGGTGCGCTCAATCGTCGGTGATCGATTGGATGTGCTTGTGCTCAACGCCGGAATCAGCAAGGCGGCACGCATCGCCGATTACACGGTAGAGGACTTTGACAACCTCTTTGCGACGAACGTCCGAAGCCCATTCTTCCTGGTGCAGCAACTCTTGCCAATCCTTGGTGAGGGCTCAAACATCGTTCTTATCTCTTCCGCTGTAGCTCGTACGGTGGTGGGCAAGCCCGGTTTGGAAAACCCTTCAATTCTTGCTTACGCCTCTACCAAAGGAGCAATTGAGACTCTGGTCAAACACTGGGCGGCCATTCTCGGGCCAAGTGGCATACGCGTAAATGCCGTCGCACCGGGAGTAATCGACACGGATATGTCGAATTTTACGAAGACAGAAGCGGGCCGCGAAGTCACGCTGGGGATGCAGGCATTGAAGCGAATTGGCAAACCTGAAGACGTCGCCGACGTAGTCGCTTTTGTGGCGTCCGATGGGGCGCGCTGGATCACAGGTGCGAGCATTCCGGTCGATGGCGGCTCGAAGCTTTAGCTGACAAAGTGAGGAGCTCAATGGAGACAAAGACGACCAAAGGTAAGGAGATCAGAATTCCTGGGCCGGACCATCCCATTACGATTTCTCCGGCTGAGGGCAAGGTGCGTGTAACGGTCGCCGGAAAGATCGTCGCGGAATCGGCGCAAGCGCTTAGGCTGGAGGAGAAAGGATATCCACCTGTTTACTACTTGCCGCGCAAGGATGCGGACATGTCGTTGCTCGTTCGGACCACGCATTACACCTATTGTCCGTACAAGGGTGATTGTACCTACTACAGCATTCCCATCGGCGGATCGAAATCGGAATACGCCGTTTGGACATACGAAAAACCTTACGAGGCAGTCGCCCAGATTAAAGAACACCTGGCGTTTTATCCCTCACGGGTCGATGCAATCGAAGTGATCTCCTAAGCATGAAAGGAATCAACATGCCGAAGACTACGCCCGAACAAAACAAGGCCCTCGTCCTGGAAGCGTTCGACACACTCTTCAACAAGCGCGACTATGCAGCCGCGGAACGATTCTGGTCGCCAGACTACATCCAGCACAGCGCTCATATCGCACCCGGCCGCGATGGTCTGTTCAATCTCATCAAGAGCCTTCCGCCCACGTTGAAGTACGAACCGGGATCGATCGTGGCTGAGGGAGACCTAGTGATCGTGCATGGGCGATTTAGCGGTTTCGGTGCTCCTGTGAATTGGATTGCCGCGGATATCGTCCGCATGCAACGCGGAATCCTGATCGAGCATTGGGACGTCATTCAGGATGAAGCGACGGAGGAACAGTCAATAAGCAAGCGGCCCATGTTCGGAGCTACATTCCCGACGTACGCTTGAAAAAGAACAAGTCTCCACGTGGGTTTACGAATGAATACAGCCCGTCAAGGTGGCCCTCGCATCGAACTGCAGCGCTCTTTGCCAAGCAAGGTGGCTGCGATTTCTCCCTTCGTGGATAAGCTCATGCTCTTGATCAGGAAGTGCGGCTGTGTTCCTGAGAGCGAGAGCGACGTTGAGATTGCCTTGCGCGAAGCCCTCGCAAACGCAATCGTTCACGGAAATCATGAGAACCCCGGAAAGCGCGTCCATGTTCGCTGGCGCTGTGGACCTAGTGAAATCTCAATCGCGGTAAAAGACGAGGGACGAGGATTTGACGCTAATAAGATAGCGGATCCGACTGCTCCCGAGAATACCGGATCCGTTCATGGTCGTGGGATTTACCTGATGAAAGCGTTGATGGATGAAGTGCGCTTCGAAGAGGGTGGGGTTGTCGTTCATATGCGAAAAAGCACCAGCCAAGCAGCCAACGATGCACAGAGGGACTCGCGGGAGTAGGTCAGTTTCCGATTACGATTCGAAATCGATACCGATACCGAGAGCATAGATGGAGAGAAACCTTATGTGTGCCATTCTCCAAGCTAGTACCCTCGGAAGTTGTCGCAAGAACCACTGGCAACGATTCAGCAGAAGGATGCCTGCATCTTCTTGGTATGGGTTTCATCCAAAGCAGAGTGCATTTACGCTACAGTCGTCGTCTAGCCGAAGCGAGGAGTTTGATGGATGTTTGAGAGCATTCTCTGCCAGGTAACGGAATATGATCCTGACGTCCTAGAGTCCCTGATTGGCCTCGCAGTCGAAATTGCGCGCGAGGGGCGAGAGGGAAGACGCGTAGGCACGCTTTTTACACTCGGGGACGAGATTGCCGTGCTCGCGAGATCTAGACCGTTGATTCTGGATCCGTTATCGGGGCATCCTGAGTCTTCACTCCATCTCACCAATCTCAATCTACGCGGAACGATCAAGGAATTGGCACAGCTGGACGGCGGGTTCGTGGTCAGTCGCGAAGGAATTGTCCTTTCCGCGTGCCGCTATCTCGATGCCGTGGCTGCACAAGTGGATGTCCCGCTGGGACTCGGCAGCCGTCACATTGCCGCCGCGAACATGAGTGCTGTCACCAAGGCGGTGGGTATTGTGGTTTCTGAGAGTTCGGTGGTACGGCTATTCTGTCATGGACAGCTGGTCGGCGAAATCATTCCCGAGATTTGGATGATGGATCACGCTCACCTGCGTGGCACCGTGAAGAGGGAACAAGTCGGCGAACTGACGATTCTGACACCAAATCTGCGATCAGCCTCGATCGCGAAGTGAGCGCGACTAACCACTGATACACGCGACTGAAACTCATGACGACGCTGCAGGAATTCAGGTGTGAAGTCTGTGGACTGGTGACCACAAATCCTGTCCACTGGTTCGTGATTCGATGTGGAGATTCCGATCTCACCGTGCATCGGTGGAATTCTGAAGCCGCCAACGCGACCGGAGTGCGGCATTACTGCGGCGAAGCTCACGCCGAGGTATACATCAGTCGCTGGTTTGAGTCAGTGTGCGCGCCGCCGAAACCAAGTTTTAAGTAGATGACTCGCCAGTGAGACGGCATTGCAGAGCGACCGGCGTTCACCAGGACTTCAGGCTTCCACGACTACGGTTGGCTTCACCTCAATCATCGTGGCAACGTCGGCCACTCGTCGATACGACTCAATCCTGTCCGCATGCTCATAGGCGTCAGTTACAACGATCACCTCGTCGGCGGCCGTATCTTCCACCAACTTCTCCAGCCCTGCCTTCACCGTCGCATCCGATCCCACAATCGCCGCGCGCAGCTTGCTCTCCACGGCCGCACGCTCATGGTCCTGCCATAGCGGCTTCATGGAATCGACTGGGGGCAACAGTTCGACTGGCTGGTTTCGAATTAGCCGCAGAAACCGCTGTTGCGGCGTGGTGAACAGCCGTCGGGGCCGCCGCATCCGTCTCCGCCGCAATCACCTGTACCGCTACCATGAAGTAGGGCTTCCGCAGTACTTCGCTTGGCCGGAATTCTTCGCGGTATAGCTGAGCTGCTCGTATAAGTGCTCGGGAGCAAAGTGCGCCGCGAATGCGAACGGGAGTCCCTGCATCCCCGCCAGTTGTGCGCTGAAGCCGCTCGACCCGAGCAACGTGATCGGCACATTGCTCCCCTGTCCGGGAATCGCTTTCACCACTTGCCCTGGCCGCTCCGGGCCCAGGTAGGTCTGCAATTCGGCGAGGAGTGCGGGAAAATCGTCGCCACTCTGCTGCAAATCTCTTCGCAAAGCCCGCATCGTTTGAAAGTCGCCGCCCGGAGCCCGTCCCAGCCCTAAATCAATTCGACCTGGGTACAGCGCCTCCAGCGTCCCGAACTGTTCCGCCACCACCAGAGGTGCGTGGTTTGGCAGCATCACTCCACCACTGCCCACTCGAATCGTCTTGGTCGCTGCCGCCACATGCCCAATCAGCACGGGCGTCGCCGAGCACGCCAGTCCAGGAATGGAGTGATGTTCTGCCAGCCAATAGCGCTGGTATCCCCACTGCTCCACGTGCTGCGCCAGGTTCACCGATCGGGCAATCGCGCTGCCTGCGGACTCACTGGCTCGCATGCTCACAAGATCAAGTACTGAAACAGCTAACCCCTTATCCATGGTTGCTTAGATGAATCAGCCGGGAAAGCGATGCGACCCCGACATCGGACGATAGCAACTTCGTAACGGGAATCGAATCGTTTGTCGACGGTGGTTTTGCCGAGGTCTAGAGCGCGTAGAATGCCCAGGTGCTGCTGTACTACACATTCAACAAGACGTCCTTGTCCCCAGCCCTCAAGCATGCGGGGTGCGCGACGCTTGTGTCGGGCATCCTGGCTCAATCGGGAGGTTTCCTTCTCCATATGGTCAAGGGGCAGCCAAACCGCGCTTCCACCACCGTGACCACGATTGACGCCATATTACTCACCTGCGCTATTGCCGTATGGGTGTATGGGCTGTTTACCGCACACTAATGGGCTTACGCTGACCGACCGGCGCCGCCGAGTACCACCCTAGCGTGGTCAAAAAGGCTGTAGCAGCCTATGAAACAGGGGAAGCGGACAAACATGTTGGAACAGATCAACTGAGCTGGAGAAGCACCTGTTTAGCAGGATAATCGTCCGCACAAATTCATCCACACATCCGGTTGATGTCGCGATTCTCAAGGACAGGTCTGGGAAAACCGCGCTTCGTTACGCTCAACATGGCGCGACCGAGGCATTCAGTCGTTGTCACGTAGTTCGGGAAAAGCATCTTCCATAACGGATAGAGGGGTCTCATCAAAGCGTAAGCCGCCCCGTACCACCTGGTCTTGGTGCGAATTCCATGAAGGGGCTGAATGTACGCAGGGCGAAACAGGAACACAGCCTTGAACGGCATCTGCAATAGCGCGTTTTCCGTTCTGCCCTTTACCCGCGCCCACATGCTTCGCCCGCGCTCGGTACTGTCGGTTCCTGCCCCAGATACGTAGATGAAGGTCATTGTCGGATTCAGCTTGGCTAAGGTTTTAGCCACCGAGACCGTCAGATCGTATGTCACGCGCTGATACGCCTCCTCCTTCATCCCTACTGACGAGACGCCGAGGCAGAAGAAACATGCGTCGTAGCCTGAGAGCCTGTCTTCAATCGCCGCGAGATCAGAAACATCTTGGTGTACGACTTCGCGCAGTTTGTCATGCTCCGGCAGGCTGGCGTTGCGGACAACCGCGAGGACGCTCTCGACATCAGGGTCGAGCAGACACTCTCGCAAGGCGCCCTGCCCGACCATTCCCGTCGCTCCGAAGAGAACCACTTTCACTTGACCGTCTCCTACTTCTCAGAAGGCGCATACCAGAGCGAGTTCGCCGACCATCGACTGCACGAGAGGCATTGGGTTTCACTCCACTGGTGCAGGCACAGTTCGTTCGTCCGGCCGAGACGTTTCAGAGTCGCTCTGGGGCACCGAAGTGTAGCTAAAGTGTAGCTTATGAGCGGTGGAGCGGTGGGTTAGAATGATCCCCTCTCCTCCAGTGGATTCGAAGACATTCCTCTCCTCCAGAGAGCTAAGAAAGCTACAAAGAAGCTACAAGAAAGCTACAGAGAGGCGTATATTTATTCCGCCATCAACGATGGCAAAATCGCTAGGTGCTCTAAGCAAGTCGATTGAAATCAGTGCCAAGTAGCTTTGGATTCAATACAAGAATCGAATCCCACTCTCTCCGCCATATTTTCAACCACTTGGCTGAGCTGTGATCCGTAGCGCGATCCATTAAGCGCGTGGCAGAGCCAAACCCACGATCTTGCTGTGTGCCTCTGACTCTTGGTTCGTCACCACGTCGCCGTAGATATTCATCGTCGTGCGGATGTCCGCATGTCGCATTAGCTTCTGCTGCACGGCTATCGGGGTTCCCACAGCGTCAAGCCACGATCTGTAGCTGTGGCGCATTGTGTGAGTATCCATCCCCGACTCCGAGGCTGTGCTCTAGCTCCACTGAATTTCAACATAAATATCCGCTTTAACTGAGATGTGAACGCGGCTTTGACGAGAGGCACTCCTGCCACTACGCTCTGGATGAATATACTCGAAGCTCTATGTTCAGAACCGGTCAAAATTGATCAGAACGCGTCAGAACGTATTTCTGGTGAACGGTTGAAGAATCAGGTAGAGTAAAGAATTTTCGTAACCGATCAGAACACACACTAGGTGACTTCAAAACCGGCGGGTTCCGACGCGCTCGCGACTGTCTTGAGAATTAATTTAGCGGCGCGTCCTTCACCACAACCTCGCCCTCGTCATAGCTGTACATCTATAAATGCGCAAAGACACGGGCAAATGGCTCACGCCGGTCAAAATTACTTACCGTCCGCTCCAGTGGAGGGTTTTCTTCACTGGGGAGGAGCGACAAAGAGCTGTTACGCAGCGCGTCAACCAAATTAGGTTTTTTGGGGTGTTTCGGTTCAGGCGTCGCGGAACTTCTTGGAGCGGCTTGAAAATCTGGCGGGCTGGCAAGAATCAGGGTCGCGCCCCGTCCGTTCTGTTGAGAACCGTGTTGGGTCGTTCGCGATGTGTGAAAGGTGGATCGGCAGACTGTAGTAAAACTGTAGTAGTTTCATGTTCAAAACGCGGCAGATCGGATCATGATCGGACGAATCGACGTGCTGGTAAGCGGTCGAAAAATCAAGTAGAGTAGAGAATTTTCCTAACCGTTCAGAACCCACTGTGGAACTCAAAATCCGCCGGGCTTCGGCCAGGTGCGTGGTTTATTGGTCGCCCTCGATCCGAGGCTAAGATCGCTCCTGCTCCTCACGTGAGATATCTGGCAAACGCCGTCAAAGAACCTAATCTGCATGACTGGTGGAGAGACCTGGGTTCTCCTCCATCAAAGGGTCGCGACGAGACTCTTTGCTGAAGATCGTCGGCCGCGATAGATCCGAAGTCACACATTCGTCGGGAAATAGGCCAACTGATTAAGAGTTGTTGCACCTCAGCAGGTTCACCAGCAACGATCACTATGTGAAATCAATCACTTACCCACAACCTAGCCCGCACGGAAGCACTTTGTCGAAGTAGCGAAAAAGCCCGTATTGGAGCGTACCGGCTCGAAGCGTACGGCACATTCCGCGGCACACCTTGGTGGGGTCGATTGCAACAACTGACCGCTGGTCAATATCCAGCCGCCAGGGGAGCTTCAAACGGATGCCGAGATGGCGGATACGATTCGTCCGTCCTACACCCGCCAGCAGTTTGCGTGACCGTTTCAACCCCGAGCTTTAATCTGCTGCTCGCAATCTTCTGAATATCTGCGCTTTGCAGCACAAGTTGCCAGGGACCTAATCCGCTCCCGGAAGGAAGAGAGACGAACGCGTGAGGGGTATTGTTCAACAGATTGGAAGAGGACGGACCTTCCAGACCGAATCGAAAACAAACGATAGTTCTCAGTTAAGGCTCTGGCGGCCAATGTCCGCTCCGCCATTCACTGCTTTAGGAAGCGCAGCGTAGTCGGAGGTTGCACGCGGTCGCTCTCGTTGCTCTTCCGGGCCGGGGAAGCGCAGCACAGGGGCACGGTGCACATGCACGATTTCGTTTCTCACCGCATACAGCACCAACTCAGCGATCGAATGGAGCTTGAGTTTGCGCAGGATATTGCTGCGATGCGTTTCTGCCGTTGCCAAGGTCACATTTAAGATCGTGGCGACTTCCTTGGAAGCCTTGCCCTCGCTCACGAGTTGCACAACCTCGCGCTCTCGCGGCGACAATTTCGGCATCTTGGCAGCGTCTGGATCAACGCGATGCCGCTTGTATCCATCCATGATCAGATCAGACACTCGCGAACTGAAGATGCTTTTGCGCCGCTGCATGGCCTCCACCGCGGTCGTAAGATCCTGAGTCCCGTCGGATTTAAAGACCCAACCGCGAACCCCCGCTTCCAGGCAGTCCCGGATCACTTGTTCGGAGTCCACCGCCGTGAGGATCAGGATTGCCTGCGCGGGGTTGTGCTTCAGGATCTGACGTGCCGTGTCGAGACCGTTCAGTATGGGAAGGCAAATGTCCAGAATCAAAAGATCCGGTTTCAATTGCCTGCATTGTTCCACCGCATCCCGTCCGTCAGCAGCTTCGCCACAGACCTCCCAACCTTCGTGAGACCGAAGCAGCGAAGACAAACCGAACCGAAATACTGGATGATCGTCAGCCACCAAAATGCGGTATGCGCCCATAGAACCTCCCCTAATACTCAAGCTACGGTATCAAGTTCTAATGTGATGCGTCTGAGCACAATTGCTCAGGTAGCGCTTGCAAGCCACGGAGGATTGGAAACATATTCGTGCAGATTGTGTGAGGTGGGAACAACCCGGCGATCCCTACGATCACATTGCGGAAGGAGGCAAGCGCTGGTGACAAACGGGAGGTTCGAGCCAACGCCTACCTTCCGCCCCTCGCGTTGGGGCTGTTCTAAGGAATAAATGAGTCATGCCAGCGTGGTCTATCGTGCCGAGTGTGTATTTGTCCGCAAGCGTCCCACTACTCGGGTCGCTTTCCTGACTTTATTTGATACAGCAACAACTGGAATCCCGTACCGACTGCACAGGATAGACCATTCTTGATTCCGACTCTACGCTGAAAAGTAATTAGGATTGAACTCATTTTGCTTCGTCATGAACCAAGTTCGGATGTAGCACTTGAAAAGAGGACTCCCGGTGAAAATCGACTCCGCGACTACAAGAACAGTTCCTTCGGCTTCTGATTTGATCAAGCGCGCGCAAGAAGGGGATCCCGATGCCTTCGGCAGTCTTTTTCAAGCGCATAAGTCGCGCATCTACTCCGTATGTTTACGCATGACCAGCAATGGCGCGGAGGCGGAGGATCTGACACAGGACGCATTCTTGCAGGCGTTCCGCAAGATCAGGAAGTTTCGTGGAGACTCAGCTTTTTCGACCTGGCTGCACCGCATTGCGGTCAACACGGTATTGATGCATTTTCGGAAAAGAATGCTGTGTCACGTTTCGCTGGATGAGCCTGACATCAACAGCGACGGAGGGAAATTGCGCCGCGAATACGGGACCAGAGACCGGGCTCTGGCAGGCTGCGTCGACCGGATCACATTGGCCCGCGCGATGGAACAGCTTCCCCCCGGGTATAGGACAATTTTCTTGCTGCACGAAGTAGAGGGCTATGAGCACCAGGAAATCGCAGAGATGCTCACTTGCACTGTGGGCAATTCGAAATCCCAGCTGTACAAGGCGAGACTGCGATTTCGCGAGTTGTTGGCACCTTCGCCGGAAGCGTTGGCAGTTCGCAATGGACATGCGGTCGGCAAGAAACGCGCACAGGCAAAGGCTGGGAATTGGGGTCTGCGGATCGGCCACAACGTCGCAATCCTGCCAGCGCCGTTCGTGAGTCCATTGCGAGAACAAACTCTGTGATCAGCCAAAGACAGTAAACGTTACCGGCACGAGGTCGCAGAACGGGTCAAGATATGGACCAGGCTTGACGCAGGGGCGGCCATTGCCCATTCGCCCATCGACTTGCCTCACAAACTCTCCCAGCCGAAACGCAACCCAGCCTCCATATTTGCGTGATGCCCGAGGACTATAGCGGGGGCACGTCCTCCCGTTCTGGGTCTGTTTGGTTACTTCCGATTTTTCTGCACGGGATTTTCTTTCGCCTCCTACCTACCTTCCTGTATTGCTAAACCTGGGGTGGCATGGTTATGGCTGAGCAACCGCAGGAGATTTCAGAAGATCAGCAGCGCCGCGAGTACTGCTGCATCCCCACTATTCATGGTGGACACTCGATGCGCCGGGGGCCCTCAAACACTAACTGTTTGACGCCTCTTCTGGCATGCGTTCTGTTCATTTGTGCGAGTGGGAGTGCTCGCGCGACGGTGGCCGCAGTGTCCGTGCAATCACCTATGCTGTCCTCGTCTACGACCACCAGCGTCACCACGCCGGTCCATTTTGCGGCGACGGCCGACAGCGACTTGAACATCACCGGCTACGTGGTCTACGTCGATGGAAACAATGTCTTTCGCAATTTCAGTCCGTCTTTGGATGCGTGGGTGGTTCTTCCGCCGGGTGGCATTCATTCGGTAGCCATCACGGCCTGGGATTCCAGCGGGAATCACCTAAGCACTCCGACGTATTCGATTGATATAACGGGTGTCGTTACCCCCACTCCACCAATCATCGCCACTCGCATGGCGAATATCGACAAGCCGGCATCGTTCTCCTGGACGGTGGACAATAATCGCGGCGTTGGCGGCCAATGCAACGACGGAAGCCTGGGAACATTCGACCAGACCTCTGACCCGAACACCGCGAACTCCCCCGATTTTGATGGAAACGGCCAACACTTCATCGTGAGGAGCCGCTGCTCCTATGACGACAGCCTGTTCTTCTGGAAAAACCCCCAGAATCCGCAATCCGGCCACACCAATTTTCTATGGGACTTCTGGTTTTATGTTCCAACCTCTACGCAAGCCAGTGCCGTGCAAGCGTTGGAGTTCGATTTTTTTCAGGCTGTGCGCATGCGGGACGGCGTGCATGAATTCATGTTCGGATCGCAGTGCAACTATTCTACGAATGAGTGGCAGCTCTGGCTTCCGAACAAAGGGGTTCTGACCTGGGTGAATGCAGGTTTGGCGCCCTGTCAGTTTTCCCATGGAACCTGGCACCACGCCACCTACTTTGTACAACGAGTGACCAACAGCGGATTTCAGGAGATCCCTCTATGGTTTTCGCCCGCGACTGACAAAAACACTAGTTTGCGATTCGGAACTCTGTCCATCGACGGAGTCACGGCGTACCTGGGAGAGCTTTCATACTCCACGATTCCGACCCCGGCGTGGTCTCCCGTAATCGGAGTGCAACATCAGCTGGACAGTGCAGCTTCCGGTGTCACCATTGAAGAGTATTTGGACCGGGAGTCGGCAACTAGCTGGTAAGAGTTCGTGGATCCGCCGTTTGATCGGACGCTTCGTCGCTATTCTCGATCTCATCTCCATTGGCTACGAGTCCTGGGCCCAAGGTCAGGACTACAGAAGGCGCGACCCAACGCGGAAATCCATAGCGCAGCCAAAGAGTGCGCCAAGCTGGGAACAACGAGGTGGCACCTATGGCCTTTTTGCACCTCTTGAGTTCAAACCAGCGAAGATAGTTGCGGACGACGCTGCTCATGGTCATCTGCATGGCGGCTGAAAAGTTGCGCTCCGCCATTCGACGTTGTTGATCCGGAGACTGCAATACTTCAAGCAGTTTGTCGGCGAGATCCACCGCATCCCCAACTTTGTAGAACTTGATCGCCATATCCTCGTCCGCAGCCATGTCGCGAAAATCGGCGAGATCGGCGCACACAATGGGAACTCCGTACTCACAAGCCTGGTGGGCAGGGCCACTGGACCCGGTTGCGGAGTCGTAGGGCATCACCACAACCGTGGAGGTCTGAAAAAGTTCGGGAATCGCCTCTTCCGGAACATATCCGCGGAACTCGATGCCGGAGCCGGGACTGAGCGACTCGCGCATCGACTCCCAATACCTCGGCTTCGTGTGATGATTTGCCCCTGCAATGATCAGCTTGGCGTGGGGCACTTTCCGCAAGACCGCGGGAAAGGCGTCCATCAGAGTCTCCAGCCGTTTGTAGGTGCCCCAATGACCGATCGCCAGAATGCGATGTTCGGGATTAGCCCTCTTCGTAAAGTCTGGGGGAGTGGCACAGGGCGCGAACGTTCCATGCGTGCCCAGAAGAACGTTTTGAGCGGAGTACTTCTCCACCAAAGTGCGGCGATACCCCGACAGCAAGACGGAGACAGAATTCGCTCTCAGCAAGGTTCTGGTTGCCACCTCAGAGGCCAAACGGAACATTCTTACCTGGCGCACTCCAGCGCTGGAAAAATCGACATGCTCGATGATGTGGTGCAGCGTGACATGGGTGTAATAGCCAAGAGCTCGAGTCAGAGCGGGCGTCGACAGTCCCGCAAAGGCTGCCAGCGGGAATTCCGGAGTGCCAAAGCTCGAGAATACGAGATTGAACCACACCACATCCGGCTTCAACTTTCTGATCGTGTTTAACAAACGCACCGGAGTTCCCATGCTGTTGAACTTCCAGCAGCGGATCACGTCGAAGCCCGGCAGTTCAGCCGGTTGCGGACCGTTCAACGTTTTTCCGTTCTCGTCGGTGGCGAATTCATAGTCGGTCAGTTCGTCCGCGAGAATGGTCAAACTGATGTCTGGATTGCGCTGTAGTTCCCCCGCAATGTAAAACGCGTACTCATTCAGCTGGCGTGCGCTGGGAGGGAAGGTCGCAACTAAACAGATTTTCATCGGATCCAATCTCAAAACAAGCTGATACTCACGTAAGGTCGCAATTGCCGATTCTGCCCACCCGCAAAGTTGAAGAAAGTCTCCTGCTGCATGCCCGCCGAAAATCGAATCGGATACTGCAGTTCGACTTCCCGGCCATCGTCCTTAAACGCTCGGTGCACGGGCGTCGCATATGAGATCGCGAACCCGCCCTGGACCGCGTCGTAAACGTGGTTACCGATATTCCGGGAGTAGGCGGCCGAGGCCTGCACGCTCCAGTTGCGCGTTGGGGCAAACTGAACGCTTCCGGCCGGACGGAGAGCCTGCGCAATCGCCCACTTGCCTCCAAATACACGCCATGCCCGCAGATCTTCTGCGACCGCCGTGAACTTGAGCCGCTGGGAAACCCGGCATTCCAGGCCGAGGTAAGCGGAGGTGTAGTAATCCTCGCTGAAGACGGGAGCAAACTGCTGGTCGCTGGCTCCCCAGCCGGTCACCAGAGCAGTCTTTCCCCAAGGCCGCCCGACGCGAAAATTGAGCGCGCCAGCCAGTTGCCGCGAATGCTGGGTGCTTTTGGTAAAGGGTCCAGCCTCACGAATGGCATAGCCGCTGACCGAGACCATATTGAAGAATGCACTGGTGGACATATACAGAAACTGTCGAAACAGATTCTGATTCATTTGCACTGGAGACACGGAATCCCGGCGAACCGTTTCCTGAATGCCAGTGTTGAAAGTCAAAACATTTGTGCCCAGATGCAGGGTGGGGCTCAGCCCGAAGTTAAACGAGTAATCGGTGGTATTACGATTGACGATCGTGTCGGCACCGGGCGACGAAATTTGGCCGCGAGCATTCCGCATCTGAAAGAATCCGCTCGCGTCGGGCAAATTGCCGAGGTGGAGATGATAGGCGCCGGTCCATTGCGTCTGGAGAGAGGAACGGGGCGGCGGAAGCTGTCCCGCGCCGCCTGCCGGATTGGGGACATCGAGCTTTGAGTCCAGAACATAAACCGTCGTATCTTCGAAGATGGGCGACACGGAAAAATCTGACAGGAAACTTACTTTAGAGTTGATCCTCAGTCCTTCATTCGCTCCGGCCTGGAGCAGATCCTGCTCCGCCGTTTGATGTTCGCCTGCGGCGTTGGCGGCCTGGGCAAAGGCGGTGAGCGCCTGGGCGTTCTGGTGTTCCTGACGAAGCACGTTGGCTTTGGCCAGCAGATATTGATAGCCAAGTTCGCTATCGGTTGAACTGCTGATCAGGGAGAGCTGATCCTGCGCCCTGGGGGTGTCGCCCAGCGCCAGATAGGTATTGGCCATGCCAATCCGTACGGAGGCCTCGGGCGCGCCTGCTGCCAGTGCTTGTTTCAGGTAGGTTTGCGCCAGTTGGTAATCATGCATGCTGAGGAAAACGTCGGCTGCCTCCATCAACTGCTCGCCGGTAGCCGGTAGCGCTTCTTCTGTCTGGCCCTCCATCAGAGCTAGTGCAATCTGCCGCTGAGCATCCATCGGATGCCCCTCGCTGGCCATCAGTTGGGCGATTGCCAAACGGACGCTGATACGATCGCTTTTCGACATTGCGAGCGCCTTTTCGAAGCGCTCCATGGCTCCGTTATGGTCTGCCAGCAGGCTCAAAGCCTGTCCCGTGGAAACGAGTACTCGACTTTCCCCAAGCTCCTGGTCTTTTGCAGCGAGAGCTGTCTCATCTGCCCGTTGCACATAGTGCAGTGTTTGCTCTCGATCCTGCAGTTGGGCGTAGGTACGTGCAAGCTGGGCGTAGATGACGTCGTTGTCGGGAGAAAGGTGGCGCGCAATCTGCAGCTCCTCGATCGCTTCGTGGTACTGCCGCTGCCCATACAACGTGTCACCCAACGCGAGATGAAGGTCTCCGTCATTTGGCGAATACTTCAGCGCGGCGCGATACTCGCCGGCGGATTTCACCAACATTCCGTTTTGCCCGTAGGCGGTTGCCCGAATCAGATGGATGGGCATGGAGTCGCCCATTTCCACTTCTGCCAGTTGCACTTGTTGCAGGGCTATTCGAGGGCGATGCAGATCGAGGCTGGCATAAGCAAGACCCAGATGTGCTTCGCCATTCTTGGGCTCGCGCTTGAGAGCTGATTCGAAATCCGAGACGGCAGCCTCCGGTTGGTGGAGGTCGTGCAACACGTATCCGCGGTTCACGTATGCCGTCACAATCTCCGGATCGCGTTCCAGAGCATGGTTGAAGTCGTTTTGCGCCTGATCCAGTTGTCCGGCGTGTTTGTGCGCGTAACCGGCCAGCAGTGGAATGTTGGGCTCTTTGGGGAGCACGGCGTCGTACCGCGAAGTTAATTGCAGAAGATCGTCGTATTGTTGGAGGTAGAGCAGATCGTACCCGAGATAGACCACCACATCTCTGTCCGAGGGGAGTTTCTTGATCGCTTCCCGGCCAACTTCCGCAGATTGCTGATACTCGCCCATGAACCTCAGGTACCTCTCTTTTTCTCGCATGAGGTGAGGTTCCTGCTGCATTTCGTTGGTGGCGCGGCGCAACCACTCGGCCGCCTTGGGCAAGTGCTGCGTTTCGATGGCAGCGTTCATACCTCCGGCGACGATCAGACTATTGCTCGGAGCCAGCTCATAACCCTTGCTGTAGGCTGCTTCAGCTTTTGAAAAATCTCGGCGCGCCGCGTACATGTCGCCCAGCGCAAGATAGGGTACGTACAGAGTTGGATAGGCTGCCGCCAATCGTTGGAAATATTTCTCGGCGTCCTCGTCGTTTCCGGCATTGCGCGAGGTGTAGCCCATGGAGATAAGAGCGGAGCGGTTCACTGGATCGATTGCGAGGATTCTGTTGTAGACGACGATTGCCTCATCGGTGCGGCCGAGTCTTGCCAGCAGATCTCCGTCGAGCTGCAGGCTGTTGGGATCCTGGGCATTGATCGCGAGCGCCTCCTTGATGTCGCTGCTTGCGCCATCGAGATCGCCGGCGTTCATTTTGATAGAAGCTCTAAGGCGCAGGAATTGCGGCCGGCTCGCGCTGCTGTCGTCCAACCCACTGATTTGCCCTTGCGCAATTTGGAGATGATCGTGAGCGGCGGTTGCATCTCCTAAACTCTGATCCAGTTGTGCCAGATTCATCTGCAGCTGAATGCCGTACAGAGGTCCCTCGGCGGGGCTTTGCGGTAAGTGAGCCAGAGCAGCGTTATATTCTCGGACCGCGTCTTCAGGGTGCTCCTGGGCTCGGGCAATTTCCGCGCGGATGGCGTGTAACCGGTAGTGTTCCGCATCGAGAACCGAGGCCCGCTGAAGAAAAGGCTTCGCGGCTTCAACAGCACCGGCAGCTACTTCGGCTTGCGCCGCAGAAAGCTGCAGACCCAAATCGTGCGGCGCGGTATTGGCAGCCTGCGCGTAGAGTCTCGCGGCTTCTTCTTGTTTCCCGTCGAGCTGATAGGTATAAGCGAGCTCGGCGCGGACCTCGGGCTTCGAGCTCTGGAGCGAAATTAAAGCCGAGATGGCCGCCGGATAATTTCCAATTTCCCGATAGTAGCCCGCCAGGGACCGTTGAACATCGGGGTTGTCCGGGGCATGCCGCTTGGCCAACTCAAGGTAACGGCTTGCCAGGTCAAGCTGCTTCTGATGTTCGTATGCCAGAGCCAGCAGCAGTTCCGACCGCGCGCCCGGCTGCATTTGTTCCGCTCGCCCCAGCACATCGAGTGCGGCGGCGTACTCTCCGGATCGCAGAAGAATCTCTCCCAGCAAGACTGCGTCGTTGACTCGTTTTGGGTCCGCCGCTAGAACCTGCTTCAGAAGACCCTCGGCCTCCGCGGCCCGCCCCATCGTGCTGTAGGTCTGCGCGAGTCCTGAAATTCCGTCCAGCGCCGACGGATTCAGCCGAAGCCCTCGACTATAGGCATCCGCCGAGAGCTGCGATTTTCCGTTGAGTCGCGCCGCGTATCCGAGGAGGAACCAGAGGTGGGCTTCGTGGGGTGTCGCCTGTGCAGCACGCCGTGCATACTCAACCGCTGACGCATAGTTGCCGTTTTTCAGGGCTAACTCCGCAGCTCCGGCAAGACGCGCGTTTTGAATATTCGATCCCCAGCCTAGCGATTTATTGGGAGGCGACGGTTGAGCAGGATCGACTTGAGATGTTTCTGAAGAACCAGAACTCACCTTATAGGTCTGCGCTCGGAGCGAGCAGGCAAACGCGAGGACGAGCAGAGACACATGCACGGTCTTCAGGTATCTCAGCGCGGAACTCAAAGTGTGACCACCCGATTCGGTTGATTGCAGCTCTTCGATTCAGGAAAGGCTTGCTGCGTTGGCTGGGCCGAGGTGACTTTTGTCCTCCCCGTGGACGAAAGGCAAGGCCCGGCGATACAACCCGAATTGACGGCCCCGAATCCAAGACCAGCCAACCGAAAGGGAGCTGTGCAACGAACTCAGTCCGTCGCGCCATCAGCAGAGCCAATACCGTTGAGCATGATCTTTCTGGCGGCTCTTGTGGTTCACTTGCCGCTGCTGCTCATGAAGTTGCCGCTGAAGTCGTACGACGCGAATTTTCACATCTTCTTTGCATCTCATTACCTGCACAATTGGTTCGATCCCTGGAACCCCAAGTGGTATGCGGGTTTTTCGCAAACCACCTATCCTCCTTTGCCGCAGCAGTGGCTGGCGTTGGTGTCCCGGCTGATTGGCCTGGACATGGCATATATGACGATTCAGTTCGTCGCCATCTTATTTCTCGCATTAGGCGTTTACCGGTTTTCGTTGCTTTGGGTTGACCGGCGGGCGGCTGCGTTCGCCGCGCTAGCCAGCGTCTTTCTAGGCTCGGAGTGCTTTCTGGTCTATTCCGCGGGGCAGTTGTCTACCACATTTGCTGCGCCGCTTTATTTGAACGCGCTGCCGTATCTCTCCCAGTGGGTCAGGCACGGCAAGTGGCGATCGTTTCTCAAAGGTGGAACGCTCTTCGTGGCTGCCGCGGCGGCCCATCATGCGACGCTGTTGTTTGGGTCCGTCTTGTTCGCACTGCCAGTACTGGCGCTGGTGATCTTTGATCACACAAACACGGATCGCAAAAATACGGACCGCCAGGAAGGCGGCCGAATCTCAGTTCCTGCGTTCCTTCTTCGCACTGGCAGCATTGTTGTGATTGTCGGCGCCGCCGTCGCACTGGTACTTCTGCCGTTCTGGATTGCGCTGATTCACTATCCCGTTACTCAGACTCCGATCCCACACCCCAGTCGCGCGAATTACTTGCTGAGTCCGCAGTGGGGCCTGAACTACTTCGTGGTGCCTTACGGAGCTTTGATTCTGGCGCTGCCGTTCATCTTGTTGCGAGGCTCTTCAGTTCCTCGACTCCGCCCGTTGCTCCTGGGTTTCTGGCTGGCATTCCTGGTCGGACTGGGAGGGACCACGCCTGTGGGCCGGATGGTGTTGGGGCGAGCCTTCGACGTGCTGACCATGGAGCGCTTCAGCTATTGGGCAACTTTGCTCGCACTGCCCTTTGTGGGGCTTCTGGCCACGGAACTCATCGATCGATTTCAAATGCGAGCCGTAGCCGGCTTAACCATGGCGGCAGCTCTGAGCTGTGCTCTGGCAGTGGCGTGGGCGACCTATCGTCCGGCGGACGCCGCAGATTTCCAGGTGAACACCGTAGCCTCCTGGCTCAACCGCGACGGGCACGACCGCTACCGCTACGTCACGCTGGGATTCGGCAACAAGATTTCGCGACTGGCGGTTTTGACAGACGCCAGCAGTGTGGATGGCGAATGGAATTCCGGCCGCATGCTGCCGGAACTGACTCAGTTCGGCGGGGGGGCGCTCACGAGCTCGAAATACTTCGGCAAAGGAGGCCTCGACGCGTTGAGCGCCATACTTCATCACGCCGACCGCTACGGCTTGAAGTGGGTATTCGTGAAGGACCCTTACTACGAGCCTCTTCTGGTCTTCGCCGGCTGGCGCAGAGTGGATGACCTTGAAGATAAGACCATCACCGTATGGAGCAGGGAGGACGTAGCACCTGCGATACCCGTCAATGCGCCGCAAATTCCTCCGCGTTGGCAAGGGCTGATGTGGGGCATCCTCCCGATCGGTAGCAGCATTCTGGCGATGTTGGTTGTGCTCATTCCGGAAAGACGATGGCACAGACGACGAGCCGTCGAACCTTCCGTGGCTCACGAGAACCTTGTCCTGGGGAGGGTGGCATCATGAAGACTGGACGCCTGATCGCCATCGTCATCGCCGTCGCGACGGTAGCGCTCATTGTCGTGGGTACAGTCTGGCCCGTTCCATCCGCAGTCGCCCTGGCTGGTTCCGGTACCCATCTGCTGAGTTCTGCCTCGTCGGCGCAAGCGGCGGTCGACACTCTGGCGAACGAAATCGGCGGGCAGGCTTGGGAAAAAGCATATTCCAGTCTTGCCAACAAAAGCGAATTCACAGAGTCAGAATTCGTCCACGACTTGACCGGAACTTACCCCAGCCTGCGCACCTACGCGACTCTGGACAGCTTTGACCTGCGGCCGCTTCACGCGTCCGCCGATGAAGCACAGGTTCAGCTCAAGTTGCGTTGGTCGACCGTAGTAGGAGCCTTCCTGGACACGCGCACCCTGCGAGTCGTGAAAAACGGGGATCGCTGGGCGGTGTTGTGGCCGATCGTGAAAGAACCTCGAGTACCGCCGCAAGTGATTCCGGTCAACTACCTGCGCTGGGATGTGATCTACCGCGGCCCGGAGGATGACTGGGGATCTCAAGACGTAGAAGCGCCGCACGTGCGTATCGTGGACATGCATCCCGTGGACCGCAGCGGGGGAGTGGTCATCATGGGCGAACTTCTAAACGAAGATGTGGTACCCGCCTTTGTGACGGTCAAAGCGACGCTACTGGCGAAGAACGGGTCCGCGCTCGCGAGCGAAGACAGCTTCGACAAGATTTCTCACGTTCTCTTGCCTAAGCAGGTCACTCCGTTTCTCATTGCGTTTCACGACATAGCTTTGTCCGATGTCGACAGCGTTCACATGGAGCCGTCGGCAACGCTCATCGCGGCCTCGGCGGACCCGGTGATCGGGATCGAAGATCAGCGCCTGAATCCAGCGCCCGGAGCCTCACTGAGCGGGAAACTCGTCAATCAAAGCGGTCAGGTCGTCAATGTGGCGCACGTCCTGGGGACGTTCTATGACAAGAGCGGCCAACTGGTCTGGGTCGCGGATCAATATGTCGACCGCGCACTCTTGCCCCAGGTCCCCGTTTCGTTTGCCATATCCCTTCCGGCGGACATCGCCATCAAAGTCAGCACTGAGCGCGCAATCGCCACCACCTATAGTTCGGGCCGGTTCCAATGAAATCCAGAATCGCATTTCTGGGTGGGCTGGTCGTCGTCATCGCCGTCATACCCCTCGCCTTGGCGCAAACCGGCGATCTGAATTTGCCGAAGAATGTCGAAGCGGGCAACGCGTTTTCGATTCAAACCACCGGCAGCGGCAAAGCAGTCCTATATATTGTGGGACCGGCGCAGGTATTGAGACGCGACGTGCAATTAGGAAAAGCGACATGGTTTGCTCCTAAGGAGATCCACAACGCCGGCCATTACCTGGCCGTTCTTGTGGGAGGCTCCTCTACGGAAAGCGGTGCGTTCGACGTCATAGCTGCTCATCAACCGGCGGCCTTGAGCTTTCTAGCCAAGCCTTCTCGCCTTCCGGTTGATGTGCGTGATGGCATCAGTGGTGTTGCGTATGTGTTTGATGCCTTTCAGAACCTGGTCTCGGCGCCGACACAAGTATCGTTTCAACTTTTGGGTGTTCCTGGTGCCGTCCAGATGAAAACGGCGCTCACGCGCAATGGCGTTGCCTGGACAAAGATGGATTCCGCAGCCAAAGAAGGTGTCGCACAGTTTGTAGCTCGAGTTGGCGACATTGCCAGCACGCGCGTGGTACAGCAAGTTCCGGGCGATCCCTGTCACTTAAGAATGAGCGCTCGGCCGTCGGGTCAGAGGCTGGCCGTGGAAACGGAGCCGGTGCGTGACTGTAACGGGAACTTGCTGGCGGATGGAACGATTGTCACGTTCACCGAAACCTATGACGGCGGTGAATCCACGGTAGATGTGCCTCTCAAACGTGGCGTCGCCCGGACTGATATGCCGGCCTATGGCGGAGCAAAAATCTCCGTCGCGACTGGCGTTTTCATAGGAAATGAAATTCGCCGGGGGAAAGAGCGATGAAAAAGCTTCTCTACATCGTGGGCTTGCTCTTGGCCGCGATACTCGCGCTGGGATTCGACCAACCGGCAGTGCACGTTGAACCCACGGATTCGGTCGGGCCACGGCCTCTGGAAAAGCAAACTGAGACCGCCGTCGTTCGTGATTATCTGCAAGCCTGGCGCAGCATGAGCGCTGCGTTGGAGCAGAATCGGGCCAACCTGCTCGATCCGGACTTCATCGGCGCAGCCAAAGAGAAGTTGGCGGGCACGATTCGGGACCAAGCAAAGCTGGGAATTCATACCCGCTATCGAGACACTGCGCACGATATTCAATTGGTGTTTTACTCGCCGGAAGGGCTGTCGATTCAATTGGTAGACAGGGTTGACTACAGCGTGCAAATCCTGGATGGCGAAGCGGTGGTGACCACGCAGGAGGTTCGAGCGCATTACGTTGCGGTCTTGACCCCCACTGAAGTGCGGTGGAAAGTACGCGTCTTCCAGGCCGAGCCCGAATGATGCGCACCTATTAATTATGCGCCTATATCAAACTCTTCCATCGTACGAGTCGAGCGCTAGTGGTTTTTTGGGGCGAACTCAAGGAGCGGTTAGATGATCTCTATTGTCGTACCAATTTTCAATGAAGAAGAAATCGTCGATCTATTTCATGCGGCGTTGACCGACGCCATGAAGGACGAAGCCTGGGAGGTTGTCTATGTCAATGATGGCTCCACGGACTCGTCCCTGACGCGGTTAACAGAACTGCATGCCGAGGATGCGCACGTAGTGGTGGTCGAGCTGTCTCGCAACTGGGGGCACATGGGTGCGATTTCGGCGGGTCTGCAGACCGCGCGTGGCGATGCGGTTGTCGTAATGGACGGCGATTTCCAGGACCCGCCAGAAGTTGTGCCGGAATTGGTGGCTGCCTGGCGGGGTGGGGCACAAGTCGTAACCGCTGTGAGAAGGAGCCGGCAAGAAAAGCGCAAGGTTCTCGCCCAGCTGTTTCCGATCTTCTATCGCTTGATGGGTGCACTCTCGGACTTTCCCATCCCGCTCAATGCGGGGATTTTCGGACTTCTTGACCGGCAAGCGGTGGATTCGATCAACGCCTTGCGGGAAGGCAGTCGATACCTGCCTGGGTTGCGTGCCTGGGTGGGCTACAAGACCGCCGTCGTTCTCTACGACCGGCAGGAACGGGCGGGGGGCGAGGGCAAGCTCACGTTCATGAGCCGGATCAAGTACGCCATGGACGCAATTACGAGTTTCAGTTACAAGCCCCTCCGCCTTAGTTTCGGGTTGGCGGGATTTGCGATCTCGTTGGCTGCCATTCTGGGAGTGTGCACGATTTTTTCGAAGAGCGCCGTGAATCCTTTGGGCTACGGTGTGGCCGCTGCTGTCTTTCTGGTGGGTGGATTCCTGCTCCTCTGCGTGGGCGTGCTTGGCGAATATCTTGGACGGGTGTATGACGAGGTGCGCAGCCGGCCTCTCTCGATCATCAACAAAGTCTACGAGGCTTCGCAGTCGGACTCCTCTCGGGTAAACATGGGCCGCCGGGAAGGAGATCGAAAAAAACCATTTCGGGTGGCTTAGCAGTTATTGTCCGGGCCGCGGTTGCGAGCCTGGTTCGCACTTCGCCAACCCGCGCTCGATCGCCGAGCCCTCTTCGTAGTCGTTCCAGGTTTCAACCAGCAGAAACGGCAACGGACGATCAGCGGGGTAATACTGCCGCCACAACTTCATCGTATCGGCAAAGGTTGCGCCGCAACGCTGAGAAATGTGGCGATTGAGGCCCCATGACGCCTGGCTGTCATCGAAACCAGTCCAGGCGGCTCCCACGGCAATCTTGTCGGGATATTTTGACTGCATCTTGCGATAGAAGTCGCTCAAGTAATCCTCTCCCCAGTTGCTGCCATCGGCCGCCCAACCTTTTTTCCCGGGGTTTATCCATGCATAGAAACCGTCGAACGCAGCCGTGATTGGGCTCGCTTGATCCTCGTAGATAAGCAAGGGAGGATGAGTCCATTTGTCAGTTGCGGCTCGCACACGATTCCAGTTGGTGTGCCCTCCTTTCGGGAAAATGAAGATCACGGGGCGTCCGTTGAAGGTGAGATAGGCCTGGCGGCCCGGTGCATTCTGCGAAAGATAGGTTTCATTGAACTTGTTAAACGCTGCAAAAGCATCGTCTGTCGCCTCCGCCTCTTCCTCTTCGGTTTCGTCGTACATCATCGACACCTGGAAGTTTTTTTCGGCGGCAATGGTCTGGATTAGGGCGTAGCTGCGATCGATAAAAGGCTCGCGATACCCATACCAGTCCACCACGAACCCCGAAATTCCCAGTGCCTTAGCCTGGTCAATCTGTCGCCGGATCACAGCCGGATCTTGCGAGGAATAGCCCACCGCGATGTGCCGAGGATGACCAAACCAGGGCTCATAGACTGCCAGAACTCGCGGTGAAGCCTCCGCGGGCGGCGGACTCCGGCGTAGTTCCTGGGCTAAGCCCTGCGGCAGTAAGAGGAACAACAATGGGCAGATTGCCCAGTAACGATTCATCATAGGATTCGAACCTTAGAGGCGGCAGCGGCACCTTGGGTTGTAGCGCGGCCTGCAATTCTAAGGTGTATCCGCCCGTCCGCAAGCAGCCTGATTGCTGGTTCCAGCATCAGAAGTGCTGCCGCGCGTGGAGAATCCTGTTACTTGAACGTGCATAGTCCGATCTCGAAGTCGAAGACTCTCCAAGCCCGCGTTTTGTCGGGAACATTCGTATTGCTCTCGGCTTCGGGGCTCGCCACTGCGATCAACTTCGCCTACAACATTGCAGTAGCACGATTCCTGGGTCCCACAGCTTTCGGTCATGCTACGGCGGTTTACACCCTCCTCATCCTCATATCGGCCGTTACCCTTTCCTTTCAGATTGTTTCCGCGAAAGTCGTTGCGCAACAGAGTTCTCTGGAGGGCAAAAGCGCGGTCTATCGGGGATTCCACAAGAGCGCATGGGCGTGCGGCATTGCCGTCGCGTTGTTGTTGCTCGTGTTTCAGAGGGCAATCGCAGACTACCTCAATTTGCCGAGTCCGATTCTCGTGGTCCTGCTCGCGATAGGCGTAGCTTTCTACGTTCCCCTGGGAAGCCGGCGAGGCTACATCCAGGGCGCCTACGGTTTCCACCGTCTCGCCACAAATCTTGTCCTCGAGGGACTGGTTCGACTCGGCGGATCTCTTGTTCTCATCACTCTGGGCTTAGGCGTGCAAGGAGTGATTGCCGCCAACGCCGCCGCCATAGCGGTGGCCTATCTTGCCGCGGCGCCGAAACTCGCGGCCGCAGTTCCCCACGAACTGCACATCCCGGATGCGTTTCGCGAAGCATTGCAGGCAATCGTTTTCTTTGCCGGCCAGGCGCTCATTAACAATTGCGACATCGTGTTAGTGAAACACTTCTTTCCTTCGACCGAGGCCGGGCTGTACGCTGCCGTGGCGTTGGTGGGTCGAGTGATTTTTGCTTTTTCCTCAGCGGTCGTGAATACCATGTTTCCGCTGGTCGCGGGCACCCGCGTTGAGGAGAGAAAAGGTCACAGGGTCCTTCTCACCTCACTCCTGCTCGTGCTCGGCATCGGATCGTCACTAGCCCTCGGCCTGCGTCTGGCGCCTGCCGGGATTTGGACAGCGTTCTTCGGTCCTCAGTTCGCAATTCTCGGGAAATACGGCCTTCCCTATCTATTGGCGTTGTACGCTGCCACGACCGTCGTCTACTCGCTGAGCGTTGTGGTCATTGCGTACGAGATGTCATACAAGATCGCCAATACCAGCTGGGTGCAATTGGCCTTCAGTGGCGTTGTCGTCGCGGGCATTTGCCGGTTCCATTCGTCTCTGCAGCAAGTCATTTGGATACAGCTTGTGCTGATGGTGGTTCTGCTTAATGTGGTCGCAGTACCCTTCGTCCTGAACTCTTTGACCGGCGTAAAACAGGCGCTGCCAATACCGGCCGCTCATGCGATCAGGCTGATTCGGCGGGTCTCAGAGGACGAAGTCATCGCGGAGTTTCTAAAGACCGATTTCACCGATTCCGCATTCGAGGAGTACCACGAAACTCTGCATGGATTGGTGACAACACCACACCTCGACGATCCCCGCGAAAATGCCAGGAGGCGAGCCCTGTTATTTATTCGGCACTTTGCGTTGTGGCGAGAACTGCCTGCGGGAACGGAATGGTTTGAGGTCGAAATTCGGACGGCAGACCTGGCCCAGATTCGAGTCTTCCCTCGAGCGCAGTGGCGGAAGCTCGCGCGGGGAGATTTCAACATCACGAGAATTGCGGAACGCCTGCGCATGTTTCGCAGCCATAGTGTGTCCGAAGCGGCATTCCTTTCGAAGATTGCCGCGCTACGCGATGGGCTCCGCCAGGATGTCGACCCAGGCGCTGTGCTTCTCATCGGTCTGAACGAAAGTGAACCATTCACCGTCCTGGATGGAAATCACCGGCTGGTGGCGGCAATCCTGAAGTCGCCAGAGACCGTGCTGAGGTTTCGGTTCTTGTGCGGACTGTCGCCGAGGATGACGGAGTGTTGTTGGTACCGAACGAATGTGGCGACCCTCTTCCGCTATGGGACAAACCTGTTAACCCACGTTGTGCACGATCCCGCGGCTGAACTCGCGCGGCTTTTGTAAAGCTCGTTTTGACCGAAACGCGCATTTAATTTCTAGCGCAAACCCGTCTGCGCTCTACTGACAAGACAGGATAGACCCCGCAGTGTTGCCATTCTAGAGTGTCTATTGGACCAACTTTCTTTCGTCGCAAACGCGGAAAGAAGACCATGGCTGGAACCTGGGCTCAGACTATGACGAGTGGAAGACTGGTAGCGGTGAAACAAGTACCGGAGAGGTTAAGCGTTAAACAAGGGCGAGGTTTTTTTCGCGACGTAGAGTCTTGCTTGAATGTAGACCGGCCACGGGTGGTGCTCGACTGCTCCAAAGTGAAGCAACTCGACAGCGCTGGAATCCAGGTGTTGTTACGTTGCCTGGAGGAGGCCATGAAGCGGAATGGCGACGTCAAACTTGCGGCAATCCCTCCCGGAGCAGCGGCGATTCTGGCGCTTACGAGGGTGGACCGTCTCTTCGAGGCTTTTGACAGCACTGCTGACGCGGTGAACAGCTTCCACCGAGTGCGGATACAGCCGTTCCCGGCGGATCGTGAGTACGAGTATGCAACCGTCGCCTCCGAAGCGCCGCCCAACAGCTTTGAAGATGGTCAGTCGGACTCGCGCGACAGGCGCCCGGTTTCTCAGATCTCGGCTTCTCAGATAGCCGTTTCTCAGATAGCCACGAGGACCTCAGGCAGTTGGCTGCGGCGACAAATCGCTGGCTGCCTCTTACTCTTATTAATCGCACCACTTGCGGCTGCGGCGCCCTACCCGCAGCAAGAGGCGAACCCGAGTCAGCAGGCCGCGGGCGCATCTTCTGTCCAGCCCCCTTCTCGAAACTCCGACAGTGGCGCGAACACGGCCATCCCAGAACCATCCCAGCCTCAAGCCCAGCCCGAAGCCCAGCCTGACGCCCTTCCCAACAGTCCAGGCGCTATACGTGCGCAAGACCGAATGTCCAGCGGTCAACAGCTCTCCCCGACGCAGCAAACCAGCGCACAGGACCCCCTGGGCACGGCTGTGGCACCGTCCGTAAAGACAACCGGTGTTGCGGCTTCCAGACCAGCAGGAGCCGCTATTGCGCCGGCGAAACAGAAGCGAGCGCGCTCCATCCTGATCAAAGTTGCTGCCATTGTGGGTGCGGGCGCCGCCGTTGGAATTGTTGTGGCATTGTCCAGCGCTAGTCCTAGCCGACCACCGGGCAGTCGCTGACACAACGACAGGAAAGACACAACCGCCGGACATGATTCAAAACCCCAATGAAAGTCGCCCCCCTAGATTAGTAAGTTTCTCTGGCATTGACGGCGCGGGCAAGAGCACCCAAATCGAAGCCCTTCGTGCCCGGCTCAATGATGCGGGCCTTCGCGTTTTGTTAGTAACCTTCTGGACCGACGTTGCGAGGCTAACGCGCATCCGGGAAATGACCGGCCACACGCTGTTTAAGGGAGACAAGGGTGTGGGAACCCCGGCAAACCCGGTAAACCGAAGAGACAAGAATGTCCAGTCCTGGTATATGACAGCGGTGCGATTCGGTCTTTACTTTGTGGATGCCATCTCGCTCCGCATCGTCGTAGCAAAAACCCTCAGAGCGAATGCCGACGTCGTCATCTTTGACAGATATCTCTACGACGAGCTCGCGAACTTGTCATTGCGCAATGGAATTGCGCGACTCTATGCTCGGCTACTGCTGATGCTCGTTCCGCAACCAGACATCGGCTTTTTGTTGGATGCGGATCCTGTTCAAGCCTGCGCACGAAAACCTGAGTACCCGCTCGATTTCCTCCACCGCAGCCGTGCGTCTTATCTGGCTCTGAGTGAACTGGTGGGCGGGATTACGATCATAGCTCCCCAGGCAGTGCAGGATGTTGAGCGGCAAGTGCTGCACCAGGTATTGGCGAAACTATTTCCCGATGGCGTGCAACCGTCCGCAACCTTCGCTCATACCTCACCGGCTGCTTCAAAGTGACACCGGAGTATCACTGCGCAGCGCGATCGTCTTTCACTGGTACGTGAAGCTGAACTTATCCAGAAACGTAGTGTTTGCCGATTGTTTGTAGTTTCCATCCATCTGGTAGTTGACCGTAATGCCCCACCAGCCGCTCGGAGCTGAGCCCGGCGCATAGCGTTGGTTAATGTTGCTGGTCACTCCATTCAGCGTTATCGACTGGAACAGCAGCGAATTGTCGGATTCGCGCTGCGCTTGAATTATCACGTGGTTCCAGGAGTTGTTCACAGGATTACACGCAACGCCGGTTGGGACCCATTTCGCATTGACGTTGTCCCAGATATCCCATTCGTTGCCGCCCACGACGCGGCACTGATTGCCCCAAATCAATCCGAGCCCGTTGAAGTACATGTTGATGTCAAACTCGAGGACTTGCGTCACCCCGAGGTTCGTCGGGTAAAAATAGGCGTCATAGGTGAAGCTGTGCAGTGTCGGAAGGAGCCTGTGACCGGAGTCAGGCAAGCCCTGCGTCGAACCCTGGCCGATGACAGGAATGCTCCACAGAACGTCTGAATAAGGCTTGGTGCCACCGATATTGAATTGCGTCGAGTTTCCGCTCACGGCGGGTGATTTGATGCCTTGCGTCATGGACCAGGTAACGCCCGGACACGGCGCCGAACAGATGTCATAATTTGGAGGCAACTCACCCCAACTCTTCCATCCGCCGCTGGCCTGCAGGTTGGAGAGTACATTTCCACCTCGCACCGTGATCGCAACGGGAGTGTACGCCGCTCCACCACAATAGTCCCACTCCTCCACTACGGTGCTGTAGGTTCCTGCACTCAAGTTCAAACTGGTGTTTAGGCTCGCTCCACCCACCACGTAAACCAGCTTGTTGTTCACGTAAATCCCCATGGAAGCTACGCCTTTCGAACAGGTCGTCGTGCTCGCTGTCGCCACATAATTCGTCGGCGAACCCACCTGGCCGTTGTTTGTGGGCGTAGCCACCCAAACGCCAGTCTGGCTGTTGACGGTGATCGCAAGCGACGTAAAAGTTGCCCCGCCACAATAGTCCCACTCTTCCACTACGGTGTTGTGCTTACCCGCGCTGACCGGCAAACTCGCGCTCAGGCTTGCTCCGTTCACGACGTAGACGAGTTCGTTATCCACATAAACGCCCATGGACGCCACACCCTTCGCGCAAGTGCTCGTGGTCGAGGTCGCCGCATATTGCACGGGCGAGCCCACTTGAGCGCCATTGCTTGGAGTGCTCACACTGACATTTGCCGAGGCAGATGTTGCCAGCATCAACAAAATGCAGACAGTGTAGTAGGAAGTCTTCATTCGCAGGCCTCCGGCATCTTTAGTTGGAACGCGTGCTTGCGGAATCGCAAGTTCTGAAATGGTTGATGAAACGAACGGACTAGGCCCGACGCGAACGGGACGTTGCCCCTGTACTTCCGCTGATCAATCTCAATCGTCCAGAGATTCAGGAATGTTGCCCAAACAGTAATACAGGGTTCCCGGTAGCGTCAATGGGAAATGCCTCGGAATCCACACGGAAGGGCAGTGTCCTTATGAGGATCGAGAGCAGCCACTCCGAGGTTCCGGCCAGCGAGGGGCTGGGTAGGACGTAGTTCAAAGGGAAGGTTGCGGGCTTTGTTGCAGGTTTTGGCCGGGGGCGAGGCGCTCGACGTCTAACATCGACGAGCTCGAGCCATCTCGCCTCAGCGTGGTCGCTAGCTCGGCCCTCTCGACTGCAATTTAATCTACTTGCTTTCAGAAGGCGCGTTGATCGTGAGCGCCCTGGCCACATAGCGAGATCCTTCGAAGTCTGCTGTCAATGTGACATCCGCTCCTTCGTGGACCTCGCGGCTCATTGGAAACCGAGCGGAATCGAAGAATACATCATAGCGTTTATCGTCACGCGGATCGACCAGCACCAGCAACCCGGACTGCAAGTCCAGGAATGCGACATTGCCAACGAACACGAATGCAGTTCCTGAAGTCGCCAGGATCGCGATCTGGCTGGCCACCCCGTGACCCTTATTGTCGGATTGGAATCTGACTGAGACTAGAGTTCCCGTGGCCAGGTCCGCGGAGCCGACATCCGCAGAGTCCGAGGCTGCCTGACCTTGGCGAATCATGGCAGTGCCGGCGGGCACGCGCAGTTGGACCGGCTGGCGAGACAGGGAGTCACGAACGGTCAATTCACGATCAGTCGGATCGTAGCTCATCACCTGACCCTGGCACTCGCCTTCCGGAGTTCCCGACAACAGGTGGATGCTGCGCGCAAACACTGCGGTTCCATCCAGCACAGTCTCGACCGAGACATGGTCGCCAGCGCGCAGATCACTCAGCGCGCTTTTTAGTCCGTCACGATAGACTGGTGTGCGTTGGTCGAAGAGAACCTTCAAGGCCCGCCCACCGAACACATTCAGCGTGAACTGGTCGCGAATGCGATCCACCGCACCAATCGCGCCTCCTATCACGGTGCTCTTTCCCCGGGGCATGGGCGGCAGCCCCGCGGGACCACTCAACGTACTTTCCCGTCTGGACACGGGCTGAGCACCCTGATCTTGCGCTAACTGCGAACCCGCGGACGACGATGACTGGGCAAGCGCCACGCCGCTAAGAATGGCTACGGCTAGAAAACGACCCATTTCGAACACCCTACCTGCTGCCTGGATTTTCAACGTCTCTTTGATGGTGTGAAATGAAGAGCAGTGGCCTCAACGCACCTTAATTAGCAGCAAAATTAGCAGCAAAAATGTTGCGTGTTGGCAGACAACGCATTTCCACCCAGAGCATCCAATTCACGCTCATAAGGGACCAAACATGTTGGGTGGACGAATAAGCTTCCTCGCAATTGCTGTCGTGATCGTGGGCCTGGGACCCGCGAACGGCTGGGCCGGTGACCTCAAACTCACTCTCCCGAAGCGAAGCGAACTTACCCTGGTGCAGCGCCTCAATCGTGACGGGGTCGAGGCCCTCCGGAAGCACCAGTATGAAAAGGCCGAAGGGATCTTCTTCAAGGCGTATTTGTTCGATCCCAGCGACCCTTTCACGTTGAACAACTTAGGCTACATTTCCGAACTGCAGGGACAACTCGACCGCGCACAAAAGTTCTATAGCCTGGCGTCGGAACAGGCGAGTGATGCAGTGATCGACCGTGCGAATACGACGCGCCTGGAAGGAAAGCCAATGCGGGAAGCGTTCGCCGGCCTAAACGACGTCCCCATGCAGGCCAATCGAATGAATGTCGAGGCCATGCGGCTTTTGTCAGAGAGCCGGGCTCCCGAGGCTGATCTCCTTCTGCAGAAAGCACTGGTGCTGGATCCGCGAAACATATTCACCTTGAACAATCTGGGTGTTGCCAAGGAGTCGCGCGGAGATTACGACCAGGCGCTGACCGATTATATGGCGGCGGCTGATTCGCATTCTTCGGAGCCAGTCATCGTTACGTTGAACCGCGCCTGGAGAGGTAAGCCGGTCAGCGAGATGGCAGCCGATAACGCGAGAAAATTGAGAGAGCGCATACAAAAGACAGCCACCGACCCGGCACGGGCTGCCCTGCTCGCCGTGCGCGGAGTTTCCGCGACGAATCGAAATGATTGGCTGGCTGCGAAGCAAGACTTCCTCCAGTCTTACTCTCTTGATCCAAACAGCGCATTTTCACTCAACAACATAGGCTATCTGGCGGAGAGGGATGGCGACCTCGAGACCGCGCAGTTCTTCTACGCAAGAGCGCGAAAATCCGAACATGTCAACGACCGCGTTGGCCTTGCGACGCGACGTTCCGCCCAAGGGAAGCACCTTTCCGCGGTTGCCACCGATAGCGACCAGAAGATTGCCGACGAAATCGTTCTGGAAAACCAGGCCAGACGAAGGCAATCCGGCCCGATCGAATTGAAGCACCGCGACAACACTCCCGTGGAGGAATCCCCGGCGTTGCAACAGACACCAGTTGCCGCGCCACCTGTCGCCAAACCACCCATCCCGCATCCGCCCAAATGACACTTATGCAATTTGGCCAAACTATGAATAGGACATCCTCTCCCTTCGCTTCGAACAAGTCTCTCACCATCCTTTCCCGGCTTCTGTTGCAGCCGTGCGATGCACCGCTTCTGAGGTCGGCCGCGGATTTGGATTGCGGCATCGCAGAAATCAACCAGGAAGAACTTGAAGACATGCTGGCGCTGGCTAGCTCGCACCACGTGGTAATGCGCGGGTTCGAGGCCTTTTGCCAGATCATGCGTCGAGCAGGGGACGACAGCCGCGCAGAGTGGGCGGCAACTGCGCTCGCGGCTGAGGGTGCGCGGATCGAGAACGCAATGTCGTTCTTGCAGGAAATTTGCGCTGCCTTCCAGGCGGAGGGATATGACATAACCGTGATCAAGTCGCTCGATCACTGGCCCGATCTCGGCAGCGACCTGGATCTATACACGAATGCAGACCAGGCGGATGTGCTCCAACTTATGACGCGGAGTTTCGAAGCACAACTTGCGCCGCGGAGTTGGGGAGATCGGCTGGCGGGCAAGTGGAACTTCGTCATACCTGGGCTACCCGAGGCGGTTGAGATTCACATGGGCCGCCTGGGTCAAACCGGAGAACAAGTTGGAATTGCCACGTCGTTGGCCAGGCGTGCCGGGTTTGCTGCTTTTGGAGATCGCATGTTTCGCGTGCCAAGCGCCGCGGACCGCCTGATGATCTCTACTCTGCAACGGATGTATCGCCATTTCTATTTCCGATTGTGCGACATCGTGGACACGGCCATTCTGTCGGAAACGGGTTCCATCGATTACGAGGATCTGCGCTTTGCGTCCAAGGTTGCAGGGATCTGGAAGGGCGTGGCGAGTTATCTTGCGATCGTGTCGGACTACCTGCAACACTACCGAGGTGAGGGTCTGGATCTCCCGGGATTCGTTAGAGTCTCAGCGCGGTTCGGAGGCGACGAACTTCTTTTCTGCCGAGGTTTTTTGCGTATTCCAATTATGCCGCAATCCGCTAAGCTGTATGGCTCGCAACTGACGACCTTGCTGCTGAATCGGGAGTTAAAGAACAGCGTCCGACTCAGCCTGTTGCCATGCCTGGCCACGGCAGCCGCTGTGGGGCAGAAGATCACGGGAAGCGACAAGGGAATCTGGTAGCCGATGGTCTGCGGCAGTCTAACTAAGTGTCCGAACCAATTATGCGAGCCGTTGGTAACGGTTTAGACGCCACTCACGCTTCTACCCCTGCCAAATGTGGTGACCGCAGGTGCATGGCACGCTTTCCGTAGGCTTTTGTTTCGTCAATTGCTGTTTGCAGATTGGGCATGGTTTAGTCATCGTGTATGTCATGGTCCTAATCCTCGGCTAGTGGACGCCTGCACTCCCCGGCGTCCACACATCAACGCTTTTAAAATGCACACTCAGATTTGTTATCTGCTGTCTGGATTACTGTGGCGCCAGTCCCAGTAGACGGTCTGCTGTCGGCTGTTCAACTCAACAAAGGCATGCGTCTCGTGGCGTTCGGCCTGGTATCGCTGGTACGCGCGGTCTTCATTGCCGTCCCAGGTGTGATAATCCTTATGGTGCTTGTCGTAGTAGCGCTTGTGGTTTTCGCCTTGCCGGTTTTCTTCCTTCCGGTCCTTATCATCTTGTGGGCGGGCAGCCGCCATCATGGCAAGCGGCGCAGCAAACACAGCGGTCAGCAGAAGTGAGCTGAGAAATCGGTATCCACGGTGCATGTCGGTCTCCTTAGCGAGAGATCCACATCAGTAGAACCCCGCTGACATTACTTTCTACTCTTGGCGCTCTGGAGTCTGATCAATACGGCTCAGTTCAATGAGTAGAATCTACGAATCGATGGGTTGTCGGGAAATGATTGCTGGCAGGCGGTACAACGGAGTGAGTTCGGGTTGCTGAACTGGCTAGAAACGACATGCATCGCGTGAGGCTAACACTCAGTGGACGGCCTCTCCCGCGTAGTACCCACTCCGAGTGCGAACGGTCAGCTTGCGACGGCCTGGCGACTGAGCTCTCACCTCGATAGCGCGGTATCCGCCATCCTTATTATGGTTGGTTGGCTTGTAACCGATGGTGTACTGACTGTGAATGTCACGCGCCACAGTCCGAGTGATGTCGTCAACCTCGTCGAGGCGTTTTGGGAAAAAAGCAACCCCACCCGTGACCTCGGCCAGACTCTGAAGGGCTCCAGTGTCCGACTTCTGCAGTTCATCCCCGAGCAGTCCGATCGCATACAGCGTGGGCCCATTCTCCTGCTGCAAGCGGCGCATAGCCTCCTGTAATGTTTCCTGGCTAGCGTTGTCCCGGCCATCCGTGATCACCAGCAGGACCTTTCGCTCCACGCGGGAATTGTTTTTCAAATGGACCGCGGAAGCTACGATGGCGTCATAGAGCGCCGTGCTGCCCTGCGTGGAGATTTTCTGCAGCGCTTGCTGGAGCAAGTCGACATCGGACGTGAAATCCTGATCCAGATAGGAATCCCCACTGAAGTTGACCACAAAAGTTTGATCTTGCGGATTGCCGGCTCGAATCAGGTTGAGCACCGCCTGATTCACTTTGTCCCGGTTTTCGCGCATTGAACCGGAGTTGTCGACTACGATGCCCAGCGCCACCGGAACGTCTTCCCGGTGAAAGGAGGTGGTCGCCTGGGGCACTCCGTTTTCGAAGGCCGTGAACGCTGGTCGATCAAGATTGGTTACCAGACGCCGCTGCTCGTCTACGACGGTCGCGTGCAGGATCACTTCCCGCACTTGCGTCTTGAACACGAACACCTCGCTCTGATTATCTGCGGGCTTCTGGCCGTCCGGCGGCTGCTGCGTCGGCGCTCCATCGCTTTGAGGCGCGGTATCGGTCATTGGGACCGGTTGCGCGACGCCCGTTGCAATTGGCGGAGGCGGACTCGAAGAGGTGGTTTGGCCCCCAACCTCAGCGGTCACAAGAGTAAGGAAGAGAGACACGCCGACAAGCAGCGCGCAGCGACACGGCGAACATCCAGTCGCGGACCCACGAAAATGTTCTTCGTCGCTTTGGTTCGTTTTAAAGTTCATAGGTGCCTAAGGCTGCTGCCGCGACCGCCGGATAAAATCAGCCCTTCTATGGAATCCGGAATCCCCCGATGAATCCAAAGCCGGTGTTGTTGTTATCCACATAGAAAATGTCTTCGGAAATATTGGTTCCCAGCGGTGCACTGTAGGTTACGTCCCCATTCTGGTTGGTTGTGATGTTATTGCCCATGCCGTAGCAATCCGATCCCCGATAGATCGGACACTGCGAGGCAGTGTAGGGCGTATTCGGTTTGGCGCCCGTGAGTTGAATCTTGATGAGCCCTCCGGCGGTCAGACTGACAGAACCGGATTGGAGCGGGTCCTGCGGGGGTGGAGTGCTGATCTGGGTCCACGTTCCCTTTCCGTTGACGGTGCTGTCGAGTTGCAAAGTTGTGTAATAGGTTGATGGAATCCCCTGGGTGAGACTGGTGGAGTATTCCGTTGTTCCATTCACGACCAGGCCGAAGTCTCCGGCCCAGCTGCCTGCGGGAAAAGTGAATGTGCTATTTACGCCTCCGGTCGCGTTCGACGTGACCGAGCCAACTGTGTCACAGTTCGGGTAGAGCTGCGCTGGCGCAGAGCAGAACTGGACGGTATACGTCGTGTTTGGAGTACCCTGTGTCAACTGAATCGTGGTCACGCCTTGGCTGTTGACCGTCACTTGTCCCTGCGGCGTGCCGTTCGATCCTATCCAGGGGAATAGCGACACGTCGTACTGCACGGCTGCTTTTGTGCCGAGCTCAAAGACCGTCCCCCAGTTCTGAGGTCCGCCCCCAACCGTCGTGCCGTAAAGGGTTTCTCCGGCTAAGAGGAGCGTTCCGTAGGGATAGGCTCCATCGCTAATTCCTCCGATGAAGTTGTGTAGCACAGTGAGCCTGTTCGCCGCGTCGAGCTCGAACACCGTGCCCACCTTGGAGGAGCCACCCTCAGTCGCAGTACCAAAAAGATTGCCGCTGCTATCGCGGACTAAGCCGGCAGCTGGGTATGCACCGTCTGAACCGTTGAAGCTATACAGAGTTGTTTTGTTGCCTTGAGGATCAATTTTGAAGATCGCGCCATAGCCGAAAGCGAATCCAAATCGAGCGGTTCCGTACTTATTGCCCAGCGAATCCCCAATCAACCCGTCGTCCGGCATTGCTCCGTCTGACCCGCCGGTAAAAGCGTGGAGAATCGTCTCCGTCCAACCATTCTTACCGGGAGTCAGAACGAAAACAGTTCCGCAAATTGGATTGCACGGCAGGCCATTTCCGCTGTCGGTGGTTCCAACGAGTTTTGCCCCGGAAAAGATAAGGCCGCCATTGGGGGAAAAGCCGTCGGTTCCTCCGGCAAAATTGTAGAGGACCGTTTCGTTCCAGGTACTGCCGGACGGCGTCAACTCGAAAACAGTACCGCAGCCCTGCTGATATTGTTGTCCAGGGCAGCTCGGATTCTTGCCGCCTCCATAGGTAGCTCCGTAGAGGTTGCCCTTGGCATCTCGGAGAAGCTTCCCTGCGGGGTTCGCGCCACCCACGCCGGCAAACGAGTACAACACCGAGAATTCGCCTGCCGCCGTGATTTCAAAAATGACTCCGCATCCGTTGTATTCGACTATGCCGGAGCACGCGGCCGTCCCTCCGAGTTGCGTCAAGCCGTAAAGATTTCCCGCGGCGTCGCGCACTAACCCGGCGGGGCCGCTCCCGTCCGAACCCGAAAAACTTTTTAAGAGAGTTTCCTGGCCATTCGCAGCCACCTTGAAAACCACGCCATCGCCCGCAGCACCGCCAGTCGCAGTAGTTCCATACAGGTTCGTGCCGATTTGAATCAATTGACTGGTGGGACCGCCTCCATCCGCGCCGCCGTTAAATATGTAGAGGACTTTGTAGGTCTGCGCTTCCGCGGATTTCGTGGCGAGCGCCGCCACCACAATCATCGCTACGTAGGTCAACGATCTAACCGCGGCTTGCATAAAACTGAATGAGCAATTCACCAGCCGCTGACAATTGTTTTTCACGCCCCCTCCTGAAGCCACCAAAGTGTCGGGTCATAGATGCTGAAGCCGGCGTTAGAGTTGTGCATTTAAGGCAACTGATTCACATAGCAGGCACCGCTGGTGACTTGTGCGGGAGGGCTCGGTGGAGTCATCCAAGGCGGATTGACGAAATCAAAGAACTCAGTCATGTCGATTTGGGCGGCGTCACGCTTGGTTAGGGCCGGCACGTTAAAGCGAGTCTCAATGAGCTTCAGAATCGCAGTCAGATCGGCCACGCTGTGCGAGACGTAGTTCTTCTTTGTGTACGGCGAGACCACGATCAGAGGCACGCGGTAACCGGTGTAAACGAAGTCGCAAGTCGGCCCGGTCGTCTGCGTGCAAACATCCAATGGAAGCAAATCCACTGGCTTGATGCCATCGGGACTGACGGCCGGCTGCGGTGAGACGTGGTCGTAGAGACCTCCGAATTCATCGAAGGTGAGAATAAAGGCCGAGTCTTTCCACGAAGTGCTCGTCATCAGTCCGTTGATGAGCGAGGAGACATACTTCGCCCCCTGCTGGACATTACTCGGCGCCGAATCGGAATTTGTTGGATGCTCATCGAGGCCGGCGTCTGAGGCCGGCTCAATCAGGGCGACCTGGGGTAAGGTTCCGTTCTGCAAGTCGGTGAAGTACTGAGACATTGGAGCGAGGTTGTGAGGATACTGGGACGGGATCGTCTGGCCCCATTGAAAATCCTGTACGGAGCTCAAGGAAAGAAGGCAGGCAGAATCATAGGGAGGGCCAGAACAAGGACTGCCCTGAGGGTCCACATAGATCTTCCAACTGACTCCCGCCGTTTGGAGTTCCTGAAAGATGGTCGTTGCCATCATAAGCTCTGTGTCCGCGCTGTCCGTACCGATCGGATAGGCGTATCCGCGGGATGTACCTGCGATCAAATCCGCGCGGTTTGGTGGAGTGCGCGTCATTACCGGGTGAAACCACCGGTCCGAGGTGGCGAACGTCGAAGCCATAAAATAGTAGTAGTTAAGGTCGTTGCCATCGTAGTACCCCATCGCGCGGATGCCATCGGTGTCGTTGAACGGCGGCACCAGGGCTCTGGCGTCGTGCCCGGCAGTCCACACGAATCCGTTCAAAGCAGCAGGCAGCAGCCCAACCGCATCGTTGTAATCCCAATCCACATGACTCTCATTCCAGGAAGGGCTCGGGTTCTCAATGCACTGGGTAATAAGGTGAAACGAAGTAATTGGGTGATTCGTATCGAAGACGCAATCGCTCGGCGGAGGAGAACTGGGGTCGCAACCCGGAATGGCTGGGGCCGGCCCCTTGAGCGGAGCCGCGCCTGAACTAGGATTGAACTGTGGCAGGCCATCGAACGACTGGTCAGGATAGCCGTTGTGGGCCCAGTATTCTCGCAATGCGCCAAAGTAATGATCGAACGAGCGGTTCTCCTGCGCCAGGAAAATGATGTGATTGAGCGCAGAAAGGTTTTGGGTAGTGTTGAAGGTTGCAGTGACTTGCTGGCTCGCACTGAGCGTCAGTGTGCAGGATGGGTTGTTGCCGCTGCAGCTTCCAGTCCACCCGGCGAAATTTGACTTCGCGGCGGCAGTTTCAGTGAGGGTCACCTGAGTCCCGCTTGCAAAGGCAGCGCTGCACGTCGCGCCGCACGCGATGCCCGCGGGATCGCTGCTGATCGTCCCTCCACCCGCACCTGCGGCTTGCACCGTGAGTTGAACGGAACCGGGCGGAATCACTCCGCTCGCCCCTCCACCACAACCGCAAAGTACAAGGGCGATCGAGCTCAAACAGCAAACCACGACACCGTTTCTCAGCCTGAACATAGGGCAACCAATCTTTTCGTCCACAAGACGCGGTTTCGATGGTGTCAGGGGGACCTGGGTTGCCTTGCTCAGTGCATTTGAAGTCGGTGTTTTTCCGAGAGGGGTAAGTCTTATTTTCGAAAGCGATCTTCGACCCTGGACACGAACTTCGGGGTGTGGCCTTTTAGGATTTGCCGGATACCCGGTTCAAACTCATGGAAGACATTGATTCCCGCATCGCCGCCGACCGTCGAACCAAAGCTGTTGAATGTCGTCAAAGTGGATCTCGCTAAGTTCCGATGAGAGGTTGAGTGGACGGCGACCGATGCCAGCAATCCGAGAAAATAGGGAGTGTTCAGGCTTGCCTTTCCTGAGCCATCACGCGTGACGAAAATGCGCGAGGCAGCGTAGGAGGTCCGGCCCATCAGGCTGCCGCTGGTTGAAGGTTGATAACGGCGCCCCACTCCGAGCACGGATGGATAAAGGTACTTATCGAGAAGAGGGCTGGGCTTTTGCTGAAGAAGGGACCCTTGATAGTCCTCCACGAAGCTGCGGCGCTGTAGTTCGGGAGTAATGCGTATCAGTCCGGTTTCGCGCAGACGGCCCGCGCTTGCCTCATTGACGAGCATGTGAGATTTCAGTGCTTGAGTTGAACGCTGCACCGACGACGGAGCATCAGGGAGCGATTTCCATATTCGTATCTCTTGTTGCTGCACTTCGGTGGAGGGGGAGCCGACAGACCGCAATTCCTGCGGCCAGTCAATGGAAAGACCTTCTTGGCCCCAGGTGCGGCAAGCGGCCGATAGAAAGAAACATAAACAAATGGTCCGAATTGGTGCGGTTCGTTTCACGATTGCTCGGTTCAGCAGAATGGCCCTATCTGGCAACCCCTTCTACCACTGTGTTGTTCTTGTCGATGGTGATTCTTCTCGCACGACCGAGGTCGGCAATCCGTATGTTTTGGAGCGGAATCTCAAGGTCTGCGGTGATGGCGCGGCCACCAGTGAGGAGGGCGATGTCCTGCAACAGGCTCTTGCGTCGCTCCCCGACGCCGGGCGTGCTGACGGCCACGACTTGCAGCGGGCCGCGGATCTTGTTCACGACCAGCGCAGCCAGCGCCTCGCCCTCAACATCCTCCGCAATAATGAGCAGGGGACTGCCAGTCCCTGTGATTTGCTCCAGTAGTGGGAGCAGGTCTTTTTTCGAGGTGATCTTATT